>SCPP01000102.1_pt1 | contig 235068 bp, 334 predicted proteins | sample 6106811 | NCBI WGS metagenome assembly SCPP01 (sample SAMN10720449, study PRJNA508395) | human gut metagenome | isolation source: Participant 2 stool, 15 month | host: Homo sapiens | collected 2018 | reverse complement strand
CCGGTATGGATATCCTGAAATCCAGCAACCTGCTCACCTGTGCATATGCTTGTTTTCAGTACCGGTTTCTTATTCATTTTATCATAGGATTGTGTGTGTTTCTTTTTAAATATGCTCATCATTTATAACTCCAAAGTCTGCCTGCTTGTATATATGGTGGTCACTCTGATGTTAAAAGTGACCACTTGTGACCACCTAGTGAACACTTAATCATAAAAGTGACCACATACTAGTCACTCTGATGTTAAAAGTAATTACTAATTTTTCTATTTTTTTGTTTTATAAAGAGTATTATTTCTTTCTCCTACTTTTTCTATCAAACCTGCTTTCATCATTTTATCTATTAGCTTTCTTGCTCCAGTTCTGGATTTATAATCATTATATAAATTTTGCAACAACCTCAAGCTCTTTTCTCTTAGGTCTTTCAGGTGGCTCCTGTCCCCTGTAGCCAACAGCAATAACAGACACAACATTTTCACTGTCTGGAATATTAAGCAATTCTCTTAACGCCTCACCATCTCTAATGCCCATTACCAGAGTATCAAGCCCCAGTTCAGCAGCTTTAAGAAGCAGATTATCATTCTGCAGACCAAGGTCATAATAGCCCCAGCCGTCACCAGCCTCATTAACCTGACTGCCTGTATTCTTATCAAAGCCGACCATTCCCTTTACAAATGTTGTGACTATATACGCACCTGCTCCATCCGAATTAGCCTGATTAAATTCCGGAAGACATTTTTCTCTAAGTTCTTTCACCGCATTTTCAGATAAGACACAGTAATATCTTGATGTCTGCAGATTCTTCCATGAAGGTGCATATGACGCAGCCTTAATAAGTTCCTCAAGCTGCTCCTTAGTAACCTTACGCTCAGGATTATAATTTCTTATGCTTCTTCTTTTCTCCATTACTGCCTGTAATTCCATATGTATACCTCTTTTCTATGATTATAGTTACTAATGTTTCCGCTCAATCTACACATCATTATCTGCTTATCATAAAATGCCTCCTCTAAGTAAGTTCATATTCCTTTAACTGCTTTCTGTATGTTCTATACTCTGGGCAGTATTTTTCAACCTCCTCCCAGAACTCTGCCGAATGATTCATATATCTTCTGTGAGAAAGCTCATGCACAATAACATAATCCATCAGCTCCTGCGGCATATAATACAACTGGTAGTTGAAATTCACATTGCCTTTAGAACTGCAGCTTCCCCACCTTGTTTTCTGGTTACGGATAGTTATTCTTCCAACGCTCACATTCATTATATCACAGTAATACTGTACTCTCTTTTCAAATGTATCCTTTATATTATCAAGTTCCTGATTCGACAGACATTCAATACCCGGCGCACCTGTACCGTGTCTGTTATCTGATTTCTGTCTGACAAAATCCAGTTTCTTCCTGATCCATTCATCATGTTCTTCTATAAATCGGTTAATCTCTGCTGATGACATTCGCAATGGAGTTCTTACTATCACTTTCCCATCTGCATGAACCTCTATTCCTATTGTTCTTCTTCTGGATTTTATTACCTGTATGTTCATGATTCTACCTTGTAAATGCTTTATCTTCCCACAACCTTCTTAAGATATTCATTTTTCAGCTTATTCTGCTCTTCAAGCCTCTTATTTTCATCTTTTAAATGCTGTATATATTCCCGTGTCAGTTTAACGCCTCCACGAACCGCTATGTCTTCATGCTTTTCCATCTCATCAAGCCACTGGAATAATGACTTTTCCCTGATTTCGTTATATGTGTTATCTTCTCTGTTAAACATTTTCCGCCTCCTTGCACACATCAACCCAGCCCTTAGCCCGTGACGCGTCTTCCAACTCAGCAATTGTGAGCTTCACTGCAGAATGATCGTTGCCTGCTGCCGGATACACAATATTGAACTGTTTAAGGCTTTCATCAAGATATACATCAATGCCCTCATTAATGCCAAATGGACAGACTCCACCGGGGAGCGTGTCCGATTATATTCTCAACCTCTTCAAATGGTATCATCTTTGCTTTTACATGAAATGTGTCTTTATATTTTCTGTTATCTATCTTCGCAGTTCCTTCTGTGATTATCAATACTGCCTTGTCGCCCTGAAGAAAAGACATTGTCTTGGCTATCCTTCCTGCTCGACTCCAAGTGCCTCCGCTGCCATTGCAACCGTGGCTGTTGATTCACCAAGCTGTATTACATGCTCTCTGTATCCTGCTTTCTCCAGATATCCAAGTGCTTTCTAATGACATATAAACCCTGCCTTCTTTCCACATATTTTTAAACAGTTTCTATAATACCACACACGCGGCTTCCAATGGCATATATTCTTAAAATTTCATATTTAGCAATTGCTGATTAAATAAAATCCCGCGACAGTCATACAACCGTCACGGGATTAAAATCATTTATTCATATGTGTGTTTCTTATGCTTACCAAAGCTGCCTGTTCCTCGACACTGTGGTCTGCAACATTCATCTTCTGATGTACTTTCTTTTCTTTAATGGATGCTTTGGATTCTTATCCATAACAATCGCTCCCTTTCTAATTCAATAATAAATGATTAGTCATTAGCCTTCAATAGCAATGTACTTCTTATTCTCAACTGCTTTAGCTTCTTTCTTAGGAACTGAAAGTCTTAAGATACCATCTTCATACTTAGCCTTGATATCTTCCTGTGTGACACCTTCACCTACATAGAAGCTACGGCTCATAGCACCAGCATATCTTTCCTTACGGATGTATTTACCTTTCTTATCCTTTTCATCCTTATCAAGTCCCTTAGCAGCACTTATTGTAAGGTAACCGTTATCAAGCTGTGCATTAATTTCATCCTTCTTAAATCCTGGAAGATCAATATCAACTTCATAACCTGTATCAGTTTCCTTAACATCAGTCTTCATTACATTATTTGCATGCTTACCATATAAAGCCTTGTCAACTTCAGGAAACGAAGTCCATCCAATCATCATTAAATAAATTCTCTCCAAAAATACTAGGCATCAACATAAGTCATTCCTCCTTTAACATATACCATTATCTTGTTACCTTGTTTCTTTGAAACCGGGATGTTTCAGTAACCTCTTGAGGTACTTTCCTTTACTTTCGTACCTCTTTTGGTTCCCTTCCTTTGTTCTTGGCTATGTTATATACCTTTTATTAGCACTGTCAAGGGGTGAGTGCTAATTTTTTTTATTTTCAATTATAAAATCCGCAACCCCAGTATTTACATGGGATTGCGGAATTATAAATATTTATAAACTATATTTTTCAGTCGTTTCAAAAAAATTATATAATTCTTTATTAAGTTCTCCGTTCTTTTCCTCATCTTCCATATATTCAGGAAGCGGCATATTTGTATCACATTCTCCACATATATCAATACCTAAAACCTTCTGGTTTCTTATAATTATCCCAAGCATATGCTCTAATGTCCCAAGCTTCATGTCCCTGACTCCAATTGGTTTCACTTATGCTTTCATCAAGAACATCCTTATCAATAGATATGTATACAGGAACTGATAAATCAATCTGGTTTGTTTTAGATTCCATTGCTTCGGCTCTTATCTCCTGTGCTGAATATGTTATAAGTTTATTACTTCTTAACCCAATCGCATTAATATCTTTCTTCTCTGGATCCCACTAGAATAAGCTGGCAAATATACGGATTGTCTTTAATCACCTTTCCTGCCCAGTCTCCGCAGCTTGTTAATCCTTCAATCATAGGTTTTGCATATCGGTATGGTGATCAAATACAACTAAAGAAAACGGTTCCTTAATTCTGTCAGTCATTATCTTAGTAACATAATGGTAGTTACCCGAATCAAGAAAATGTATTCCATGAATTCCAACAGAATCAACTCTTTCACCTATCTGTTTTCAGCTTCGTCGATACATACATATCACATCCTGTAATATCAGTGCAGTCTATCCATGTAAGTGATGTTTTTCCTTAGCAAATTCATCATCATATACACCTGTGAAATCAAGAATAAAATTGTTGTTTTTCTCTCTTTGCATTATACAATCACCTCAATGTATGTTACTTTTCTCAAATTCCTCGCTTATCTTCTCCACAAGATTATTCTTTGCAAGTCCATAAGCAATCTTAACTGTATTATACACTGTTTTGTCCGTTGCTGCTCCATGTCCCTTAACAACCGGCTTCTTAACGCCTAGAAGAATTGCTCCGCCTTCATTGTTGTAATCAAACTTTGGCTCAAGTCTGCCAATAAATGCCTCTAGCTGTGCCTTTTGGGTATCAGATGCACCTGCTGCTGCCCTTCTTATATCATCAAACACAACCTTTGCTGTTCCCTCGATTGATTTAAGAAGCACATTCCCTGCAAATCCATCACATACAACAACATCTGCGTTGCCGTCTAACACTTCTTTGCCTTCAATATTACCTGTGAAATTAAAACCACATTTTTCTAAAAGCTCATGAGCTTCCTTAATAACATCACTTCCCTTTCCAGCTTCAATGCCATTAGAAAGTGTTGCAACTGTCGGATTCTCAATTCCGAGTGTCTTCATGTAAGCTACACCGAGTCTTGCAAAATCGACAAAACGGTCTGCCTTGCAGTCAATATTGGCACCGCAGTCAACTATACAGAATGGCTTGTCATTACGGCCATTAAGAACTACTGAAAGTGCCGGTCTTGTCGCATTTAACTTGCCAAGTATAAGGATAGAACTTATAAGCACAACTCCTGTTGCACCACATGTCACGAATCCACCGATATCCTCATTCATGCGGCACATTTTAAGTCCCTTGATTAAGGACGAATCAGTCTTATCGTGGTAAGCGTCAACCGGGTCATCATAATTAGTTATCTCCTGTGTGCAGTCCACTATCTCAAGCTGCGATTCATCATAAGTTACATTGGCAAGGAAATCCTCCAGCTCGGTCTTCCTTCCCATCAGATATACATACAAATCTTTATTCTCACTGATTGCCCTGATTGCACCCAAAACAAGCTCTGTCTGCGGCTTGTCAGCACCAAGCAAATCTACAACTATCTTTATCAAATCTCATCCTCCTTGTTTTACGAAGTAAAATCCGAGTCCATTGACGAGGAGAGGATTTAGCCCTCCTTCTGCTCCCTCCAGAAATTATCAAGCAGATTCTTATACACTGCCTCTGAAAATGGAGCTTTTGACAGCTTCTGCTTTGTCTCCTCTGACAAATGCTTTGTCGCAGCAAACTCTTTTCCAGCCGCCTCATACTTTGACAAATATCTGTCAAGTCTTGAACTTGCACCCAGTTCAATTAATGTCTTTAACTGTGGACATAAAATTGCTGTAAATCCATTTTTACCACATATGCACTCATATTCCTTAAGAAGCGAATCATAGACTGACTCTGACTCGAATAAGCACATCCCGATATAAGAACCAATTTCTGTCCGTCTTTGGATTTCTTATGCCGTGAAATGACTCGCCATTTTCAGGTGGCTTCTGTCCCCTGTAAGTACACATCATGCTTAAAAGTCTGTCTGTGAAAAGTTTCATCTGTCCCGGCATGCCAAAAAATACAACGGATAACTTTCAATTATAATGTCTGCTTCTTCTATTCTTTTCTTAACTGCCGGCATGTCATCATTTTTGATAACACACTCGCCCTCAGTCCTTGCCCAGCATGAAAGACAGCCCATGCATGGAGTAACATTTAAGTCGGAGATATTAATTATCTCCGACTCGTATTCACCACCTTCGCACATTCCCTTTACAAATGCGTTGGTTACCGCCATTGTAGTGCTGGCACTCTTATGTGGACTTCCATTTAAAACTAATATCTTAGCCACGTCCAAATAATCCTCTTCTCTTTGCAGGAGCCTGTGATACACCAAGTAACTGTGCTGCTCCAACCTCTCCTACTGCCTCACTGTATTCGCTGTAACGGCCTATTTTTCTGTATTTCTATATCTGTCATCAAGAAGCTTATCAACCGGCTTCTTCTCTAACTGCTTTATTTCTTTTGAAAGGTCGTCAGCAAGCTTTTCATAAAATGTGATGTTTCTTTCTCTTCTGAAAAATCTTCCGGTTCTTCAACAACCTTTTCTACGATACCCATTTTATTGAGGTCTGATGCTGTAAGCTTGAGATGTTCTGCTGCCTCTGGCGCTCTCTTAGGATCTTTAAATAGAATACTTGCACATGACTCAGGTGTGATTACTGAATAATATGCATTTTCAAGCATCCATACTTCATCCGCAACAGCAAGTGCAAGTGCACCGCCGCTCCCGCCTTCACCAATCATTACTGATATAATAGGTGTCTTAACATCTGTAAGCTCATACAGGTTGTTGGCAATTGCCTGTCCCTGTCCTCTTCTTCTGCGCCCTTACCGCAGTTAGCACCCTGTGTATCAACAAAACAAATAACAGGTCTGTGGAACTTTTCAGCCTGCTTTATAAGTCTTAATGCTTTCTGTATCCTTCTGGAAGAACGCAGCCAAAATTCCTTAAAAGTCTTTCGTTTAAATCTCTTCCTTTTCAATTCCGATTACAGTTACAGGCTTTCCGTTAAGTCGTCCGATACCTCCAACAATGGCATGGTCGTCTGCAAAGCATCTGTCACCGTGAAGTTCTACAAAATCAGTTATTGTAGCATTTATATAATCCGATGCAGTTGCTCTGCCGCTCTTTCTTGTACGGCAGATTCTGTCATAAACACTTAAATTCTCGTTTGTCATGATTAATCTTTCTCCTTATATTGCAATGCAATACTGTTATGCACTTACTGTTTCTGCATGTATTGCAAGAATGTTAGCAAGATATGCCCTCTGTTCCTGTCTTGGCACGATATCATCTATAAATCCGTTCTTTAACTGGAACTCTGCGCTCTGGAAATTATCCGGAAGCACTTCACCTGTAACCTGCTCTACTACTCGCTTTCCTGCAAATCCAATCATTGCACCCGGTTCAGATATGATTATATCTCCAAGCATTGCAAAGCTTGCTGTAGCACCGCCCATTGTAGGGTCTGTTGTACATACAACATATAAGAGTCCTGCGTCACTATGTCTCTTGGCTGCTGCTGAAACCTTTGCCATCTGCATAAGTGACAGTGCACCCTCCTGCATTCTTGCACCACCTGAAACTGTATATCCGATAACCGGAAGTCTGTTCTTTGTAGCATATTCAAAAAGTGCTGTAATTCTGTCCCCAACAACTGTTCCCATAGAACCCATCATGAAGTTAGGCTCCATAATGAATATACATGTATCATTCCCACCGATAGTTCCTCTGCCGCATACAACGCCCTCTGTCTCACCGCTCTTTTCTCTGGCAGACTCATACTTTTCCTTGTATGATGGAAAATCAATAGGATCTGTAAATTCCTGATCATTAAACATTACATCAAACTTTTCTGTAAGCATCTGAAGTCTGTTCTTTGCCGGCATGCGGTTTAGCTTCCCGCATAACGGGCATATGTAGTAATTCTTCTCCAAATCCTCTTTATTGATTTCTTCTTTACATTTGTTACATTTGACTGTCATTATTATTCTCCTGCCTTGATGTTCTCAATTGTTTCATTCAACGCATCAACTGTTGTAACTGTGTACATCTTTGCTTCTGGAAGTGTCTTCTTAACAAATCCTGTAAGTGTCTTTCCTGCTCCTACCTCGATAAATGTGTCTATTCCGTCAGCCCACATATTCTTTAATGTGTCCTCAAACCTTACACTTGAAGAAGCCTGAAGTGCTATTGTTTCTATAATCTGTGCTGTATCCTGTGGATAAGGCTTTCCTGTTCTGTTGGCATATATCTCTGTCTGTGGAGCATTAATTGTCATTGCCTTGAGTGCCTTCTCAAGTTCTTCACTTGCATCCTTCATATAAGGAGTATGGAATGCACCGCTTACTGCAAGCTTAACTGCCCTGCCGCCTTTTTCCTTGATTGCTTCACAGAATGCGTCTATCTCGTCAGCACTTCCTGCACATGAAATCTGTCCCGGGCAATTATAATTAACTGGCCAGATTTCCTTGAATTCCTTACATGTCTCTTCAACAACTTCTGGAGCAAGCTTAAGTGCTGCTGCCATTCCGCCTGCATACTTTGTAGAAAGCTCACCCATCTTGGTTCCTCTGATAACTACCAGTTTAAATGCGTCCTCTATTGATAAAACTCCTGCATAAGCAAGCGCCGGAATCTCTCCAAGTGAAAATCCTGCTACAGCGTCAGCCTTAATTCCGGCATCCTTAAGCGCATTGGCAAATGCAAGGTCTGTAAGGAAAAGTGCCGGCTGTGTATTCTCTGTCTTGGTAAGCTCCTCGCCTTCTCCTTCAAAGCACACCTTAACTGTTCCCGGGCGGAGCGACTCCCCAAATCATATAATTTCTTTGCATCAGAATCTGAATCGTATAGGTCTTTGCCCATTCCTACATACTGTGCACCCTGACCTGAAAATAATACTGCTATTTTTCCCATTACTTTATTCCTCCGTTCCATATATATCCTTACGGTCTACTGTTGTAAATGTCATGCTTCCCTTTGCGTACACATTGCCATCTACCTTAACTACTGCATCAAATGATGCGAGAACCTTGTTGATTCTTGTAGCTGTAACTGTAATATCAAGTGTATCTCCTAATTACAGGCTTTACAAACTTGAATCCGTCTACTTTAAGAAGCACATATAACTTGCCCTCTTCCCTGCTCTTTCCACCATCATCGATTACAAGTGAACAGAGCTGGGCGCAGCTTTCAATTATAAGTACGCCCGGCATTATAGGTGCGTCAGGAAAATGTCCCATAAAATATGGTTCATTAATTGATACATTTTTAATACCTCTGGCACTTACATTAGGCTCAAGCTCTAACACTTTCTCAATCATCTGGAAGGTGGGCGCTGTCCGATTCTTTTATTAATCTCAAATATGTTCATCATAATGATAATCCTCCATCAAGCACGATAACCTGACCTGTTACATATGAAAATGCGTCTGAGCAAAGTGATGATACAACATTTGCAACATCTTCTGCCTTTCCCAACTTATGCATTGGGATTGCGTCTAAATACTCTTTCTTCTTCTCTTCTGGAATTGCATCCAGCATCTCTGTCTCTATAAATCCCGGTGCTACTGCATTTACACGGATTCCGTAACCCGCAAGCTCCTTAGCCATTGTCTGTGTCATTGAATTAACAGCACCCTTTGTTGCACTGTATACAGACTGTCCCGGAAGTGCAAATTTTGAGCTGACTGATGACATGTTGATGATGACACCGCTCTTCTTTCTGAACATTTTAAGTACTGCCTGCTGTGCGCAGTAGAAGTAACCCTTAACATTTAAGTCCATGCATGTATCAAGTGTATCCTTGTTGAGCATGAGAAGGTACTCATCTCTTACAATTCCTGCGTTGTTTACGAGTACATCTATTCCGCCAAGCTCCTTACTTACATCTTTAACCATCTGCTTAACCTGATTAAGGTCTGAAACATCTGCTTTATATGTTATGGCTGTTCCGCCTGCTGCCACGATTTCCTCAAGAACCTTCTGTGCCTGTTCCTCTGAATGGCTGTAATTGATGACTACGGCATATCCGTCTTTGCCAGACGTATAGCACAAGCCTTTCCAATACCACGGGAAGCTCCTGTAACTAATGCTACTTTCATATATGTGTGTCCTTTCTTTAAGAAAATGTCAGTTCTTTGTCATGGGCATCTGCCCTGCTTCATTACTTGCTGAGTACGATTGCTGTGTATGAACCCCCTGCACCATATGCAGCCACAAGTACATTGTTTAACTTAGAAGCTTCTACATTAGTCTTAGAAACGCTTCCGTCTGCTGCAATGCTGTATGCTTCCTGTAAAGGTATCTTTCCTGCAAACATAAGTGCTGCGTGTGCTGCTGCTGTTGTTGCTGCTGCTGCTCTTGACTCACCAAGAACTTCCTTTAATTCTACAACCGGTTTTTCTGCCAGTTTGTCACCAAATACTGCTGTCAATCCCTTGATTTCTACATCATCGACAGCCTTCATTCCGTTTGCGAAACCAAATACTGCATCTATATCATCAATTGTCATTCCTGCGTCTGCTAATGCGTTATTAACTGCATTTGTAAGGCCTGCCTCTGAACCTGTAAGTGTTCCGAACTTAACATTTGAATGAGCCATTCCGTATCCTGCTGCATGGCAGTAGATTCTTGCACCACGCTCCCTGGCTGCCTTCTCGTCCTCGATAAGAACTGAAGCACTGCCATCGCTTAATACGAATCCGTCATTTCCTGCAAATGGAGCTACAACTTTTTCAGATGTGACACCTAATTTACCGAAAAGCTCTGTCATTATGTCGCTGTTCTCATCAGAACCTGTGGCTAACATAGCATTTTCCTGACCTGAACGGAGTACGCTCATTGCATATGCCATGCTTGCAAGACCAGACTGTGCACCGTTAGTAACTGTTACATTGTAGCCCTTGATTCCTGAGCAGATTGAAAGATATCCTCCTGCTGCATTGTATACAGTGTTAGGAAATTTGAATGCACTTCCTGAAGCATTGCCCTTCTCTGTAATCATACTCTGGAAATCACAACATGTTCCAAGTGCACCCTCTGACGTTCCCACAATTATTCCAATATCTGTTGCATTATCGTCTGTTACTGCATAATCAGCGTCCTTAAGTGCTTCCATACCTGATACTGCCTGAAGCTGACTGAAATTATCAAGCTTTCTATAGAATGACATCTTAAGTCCAAGTGCATCATAATCTTCCTTGCCGACTGAACTTCTTAAATTAGCTTCTGTCAGAGCTTCGTTTTTTACTGCATTTGCAACATATGAATCTACACCGTTGCCGCTTGGTGTGACCACACCAATACCTGTGATAACAAGGGGCTTCTTCTCTTCCTTAACTGTCACATTGCCAGCCTCTTTGCTAAAGATAATACTTGCGTTATTACCGCCGAATGCAAATGAGTTGTTCATTACGCTTGTAAGTTCTTTTCATGTGCCTTATTAGGGCAGAAATCTATCTTTCCAGCCTTTTCAGCAAGCTTATCCATATCCTCGTCCTTAAATCCGAGTGTTGGAACTACTGTATTAGTTGTAAGTGCCTTGATTGAAAATACTGCTTCAATTGCTCCTGCTGCACCGAGGCAGTGTCCTGTCATAGCCTTTGTTGAGCTTACTGAAAGATTATTGTTCTCGCCATCAAATATTGTATGTAATGATAAGAATTCTGCATCATCGTTCTTAGCTGTTCCTGTTCCATGTGCATTAACATATCCGATGTCCGATTTCTTCAATCCCGAATTCTTAATTGCTCTGTTGATAGCTTCCATCTGACCTTCTCCATCCGGTCTTGAGCTGTGATATGGTGTGCGTCACTGCTGACACCAGCACCTAATACTTCACAATACATTTTGCATTTCTTGCCTTAGCATGCTCGTAGCTTTCTACTACTACGACACCTGAACCTTCACCAAGTGTAATTCCTGTACATCTGTTGAATGGTGAGCAGCCATCTGCGTCAAGTGCATGAAGTGATAAGAATCCGGCATATGGTACTGCTGCAAATGTGTCTGAACCACCTGCAAGTTACTACATCTGCCTTGCCTGCTCTGATAAGCTCGCATGCGTATGCGATACTGATTGTTCCGGCTGCGCATGCATTTGCAATATTAGTAACAACACCGCCTGCATGGCACTGACCTGCAACCTGAGGTGCTATTGATGAGATTGGCATCTTAGTTACATCACTTGCTTTCTTGCCATGCTCATAATAATCAGATATGCTGACTGCACCACCGACACAGCTTCCAATTATAACCGAAGCCTTAGGGTCTCCTGCAAAATCATCAAGTCCTGCGTCCTTCATTGCCTCGCCAGCTGCCTTGATACAAAGCTGTGCTGAACGGTCAGCATCTTCGCTTCCCTCAAAATCTCCAAGTGTGTCGCACTTAACTTCTGCTGCAAGGTCTGCGTAACAGTCTGTTGTATCAAGTGTTGTTGTTTTATGTATTCCTGAAACCGAATTAATGGCATTATTCCATGCTTCATCTACTGAATTACCGATAGCACATATCATTCCAAGACCTGTAATGACTGCGCGGTTATTATTCTCTGTCATAATTGCTCCTTTATTGTTATTTTCATAATTTCTTATAATACTTTTTTGGGTGAGTGTGTAGTTGTCTTTGTTTTGGACTTTGTGAGGCATGTTCTTACTTGTTATGTCCAATCTTCCGGCTCTGGTGCGTCGGTTTGGACTTTTCAAGTCCTGTTTCTGCTTCTAACGTCAATCTGCTCGCTCTGGTGCGTCGGTTTGGACTTTCCAAGTCTTGTTTCTGCCCACAACATCCAATCTGTCAATCTCGTCACGCTGTTTTGACTTTCAGGAATCCAATTCCACCAAAAGTCAATCCATCGACTCTAGCATTCCCGTTTGGACTTTGTAAGCAATATTCCAGCCTAAAAGTCCAATCCGTCAGCAACATCCAAGCAATCAACCACAACTTATATCCGTAACTAATACGGGTGCCAGAAAAGTCATCTGACACCCGCCACATTTTATATATTATGCATTTTCTTCGATATACTTAGCGATTGTCTCAATGCTGTAGAAGTGTTCTTTGCCAACACCTGTCATCTGAACACCGAATTCATCATCAACATAAGCAATGATTTCAAGCGAATCGATTGAATCAAGTCCGATTTCACCATCTCCGAAAAGCTGTGTATCAAACTCTAAAACATCTGCGTCAATTCCTAAATTCTCACATAAAAGTCTTTTAACTTTGGCATAATTTCGTTAGTGCTCATTATAATATTCCATCCTTTTTCTTTAATCATATTGTGCGTCCACTAAAAAAAGCACCTACACATTATATATTTTTTTGTAAAAATTTGGCATAACAAAACCCGTGTAGTGTTCGAAAACGCTACACGGGTTCTATAATTGTACTAATTTCGGACATTTTCATCAAAGTGTCCGAATATTGTCACAAAAATATCCAGACATCATTCCCACCTTCCAAAATATCATCAACACCCTGCCCCACAATTCCACAACATTATCAGAACTTCCTAAGATACTCCACCATCATATCAATAACCGCACTGCTCTCTGGCAGAAACGGCTCAAACACACTGAATGCATGTGTCAGCTTTTTATTCTTAGGAAAAGCTACAAGTTCATGCTCTCTTTCTGCTCTTGTCAGTGCCTTCTCAAAATCTGTTGTATATCGTCGCAAGAAATCATTATGGCTTGTCACGAGCCAGACTGGTGCAAGTGAGTTCAGCAGTTCCCTGTTTTCAGGATTAACATACTTTGCAAATGAAGTTTTCTTGTAATCCCTGCCATACAGATACTTTGGAAGAAAAAGTCCAATCTTATCAAATCTTGATGTATAGAACATTCCACTTATAAGCCCAAGCGCATTAATGCGAAGTCCTGAAGGAGTGACATTTGCTGCCCTCGCTATATTAGTGCTGTTCTGGATAGCATTCGCATATGTGATAAGGCACGCGCCACCGCTGTCACCTGCCATATATACATGTGACGAATCGCCGCCATCTGCTGCCAGCCTCTCCTTTATATAATCCATTGCCATAAAAACATCTGATATCTGGTCATACATAAGACAGTCTGGAATCAGCCTGTATTCTATACAGTATACAAGAAATCCCTTCTTGCAAAGCAGTGCGCAGAAATATCTGTTGAACTCCTTATTTCCAATAATAAGTCCTCCACCATGAACATTAATAATTACCGGAAGAATCTTTTCCTGTGAATCTTCCGGTCTGTATATGTCAAGCATGTGTGCTTTAATTCCATCATCGGCATATGCAATGTCAGTACTGCATATTACGCCTTCTGGAAATGTTAATCCTGCATCTCTTCCCACACATGAATCTTCAAAATCTTTTCTCTGCCTATAAAACTGTTTTGTTAAAATATTCCACATTGATGTACTCCTGGCAATTACTTCTTCATATTAGATATAATAAGGTCAAGCTGACCCTCAAATAATTTCTCGATTCTTTCAACGGTATCCTTGATTTCATCAACAGTCTTGGCCTTTTCTTCTTTAATAATCCATCTTATAAGCAATCCAAATATAGCTTCCTCATAGAAACTACATATAATCTCGACATCCTTAATAGAAAGTATGTATCCTTCAGACATTTTTCTAATCTGCAAAAGCGCCAGATAATGAATTCGTATCTTAACATATTTTTCCAGCCACTCTCTTCCTCTTGCATCAAAAAGATTAGCCCATACTTTCCTATGTATTATACTATATTCTATAAATTTCATAAGAACCTTGTCCATTTCACCATTGTACTCTTCATTGAATTCATCAATCTTTGCCTGGACAACACCATCCAGTACATCATATATATCGGAAAAATGATAGTAAAATGTGCTCCTCGTAATACCACATTCATCGGCTATATCTTTAATTGTGATTTTCTTCAGTGATTTTTTTTCAGCAAGTTCAAGTGTACACTTCATTATTGCTTTTCTTGTCAACTGCGACATGTAAATCTCCCCGTTCACTTATATTTGCCTGCATATTGTAGCATATTTAATGTTGAAAGTCACTTTTACTTAATTATATTACTTATTATAAACATTTTATTAATGAATATTTTATGACACATTTTCAACAAGGCTGTTGTATCTGATTCTCTTAGTAAGCATAAGATATCTTTTAGGTGTCATTCCGCAATATGTCTTAAAATCTCTTATAAACTGCGGCTGGTCATATGCCAAGATTAACAGCTGCTTCCGTCATATTATCCACATTGCCATAATTAAGGAATTCCAGACTTCTCTGAAACTGTATTATCTTGCAGAATACCTTAGGGGAAAAACCCATCTGCTCAATAAAATCTTATTAATATATCTTTCTGTATATCCAACTGTGTCAGCCATTTCTGAAATTCTCATCAAGCCTCCTGAATTATATGCCAGCTCTTTAACTGCCATAAGTATCTCCATCTTACCAAATGGCTTTTCCTGTCTCATCTCCAGTTTAGTATATTCTTCAAGAAAATAATTAATTCTGTCTTTGAATATCTTCTTTTTTCCATCCCACTTACAAATGTTCCATTATTATCAAGAAGTATATCTTCCAGATAGAATCTGCAGTCAACAAGATCCCGCAATGTCACATTGAGTCCAACCGGCATTCTTCCAAGGCATGAATCTTACTCCAAAATACTCTTTCTTTCCCTGCCACTCTACATCTAATGCTTTAATAGGACTACCAATTGCATAAGCATTCATTCCATTTTCTCCATATTCGAAAAGCATATCCACACAACTGTCAGGAACTGTAGTTATTTCCTTTGTTTTTCAAGTCTGAATGTGTAGAAATGTGATATTCCCTGATTCAGATATATTTCCTGCTTAAAATCCTGCGTCTCCAATACAAGAAAAGGCTGGGTTGGTCTTAATTTGTCTGTTTTATACTCCATAGTGCCTCCTCTTTTCCCCTACATTTAAGCCAACGACAAGTTTGGACTTTTAGCAGATATATAACCCCACCAAAAGTCCAAGCCATATTACTTATATTTTAGCCTTAAATCTATCATATCGCAATGCATTTATATCTATAGATGTTTTTCCATCCACTATTAAATCTGCCAGTTCATGACCAATTGCGGGTGCTATTCCAAAACTGTGGCCACAAAATCCTGTTGCAAGAACAAGCCCGGAACCTCTGATACATTTCCTAAAACAGGAACACCATCTTTCATCTGGTCAGCCCAGCCTGCCTTACGTCCTTACTATCTTGGCATCCGCAAGATCTGAAAATATTTCATAATACCTCTGCATATACAAGGAGCGGTAATACTGCTGCATATCGGAGTTCCATTATCCTTATTGACGGCCTCATAACCTGATGAACCACCAAATACGAATGAACCATGCTTTGTCTGATGTCCATAAAATCAGCTTCTGCTGTTCCTAACATCTGGTCAAACATATGTGGTTCAGCTTCTGTTACAAGCGCCTCTATAAGTACTCTGCTCATTGGCACATCTATTCCTACTGTACCAAGAATTTTACTTTCATATCCGGCTGCTACAACGACTGTATCTGCTTCATATATATTATTAGGTGTGATAACTCTTAATCTGCTTTTTATCTCTTTTTAATTCTATTACCTTTTCGCCCGTAATAAATCTTACCCAAGCTTTCTTGCTGTCTTATAGAAGCCTAATGTTGTTAAGCGGATTGGCATGACCATCTGTTGGGCACCAGCTTGCATTACATGTTACCTCATCTGACAGATAAGGATTAATACGGCGTACTTCATCTCCATCTATCATTCTTACATCAAGTCCACCTTGACAGCCCTTTCGGTAAGCCCTTCAAGGATCTGTTTATGTTTGTCATTCTTTCCAAGTCTTAAATTTCCATCCTGATGATATTCACAGTCAACTTCAAGTTCCTCTGATAGTGATGGCCACAGGTTCTTTTATTCCGTACATGACAAGAGTTCTCTCGAAGTCTCGTCCTGACTGGCGGACACCTCCGCCATTTCTTGACGAGCCACCATTTCCAATATGGTCGCCGCCTTCAAGAACAATTACATCAGTGCCTTTCTTTGCCAGATAATAGGCTATAGATTACACCTATAATTCCGCCACCTATAATAATTACATCTGCTGTATTTTGCCATAATTACACCTCCTTGTTGTCCTCTGCTTCATTACCAAGAATTCTCATTTCTGTAGGTCTCATTGGTGCTCTGCTGCTTGTTGCCGGTTCAAGTGTTGCGGGTGATACTCCTAATTCCCTTGCAACAATTCCCTTAACAAGCTTTGCACAGGTCTGTCCCTGACATAGTCCCATTCCTGTTCTTAAATATCTTCTTATTTCTGTCATTGTCCACATCCCTCATGAACAGCTTTTCTTATCTCACCCTTTGTAATCTCTTCACAGCAGATGAGCATATCGTCATCTGGTGCCGGAACGAATCTCCTATATCCCTTGAACGGTCATTTACTTCACGCATATTCAATCCTCCTTATTTTGCGTAGCAAAATCCAGCCCTGAGGGGAGGATTACGCCTTTCTTGAGCGAAAATCTTGCCTTCATAACATATTCTGAAGGAACTTTTATAGTAAGCAGATTGGTTTTATCAAATGCCGGTGAAGACTTCACACTGATAACCTCTGCCGCACATACCTTCTGTCCATTACGTCCAAGAGCTATCCTCTGTCACCCGTCTTTGGCAAAGGTAAGAACTCATACGGCATCGTAAAGCCTTCTTCATATGTTTCAGTCAACAAGGAAAATTGCCTGACCTGAACATGAAGCCACGCACATCCACAACCAACGCATGTTGCACTTTCATCAACAGCCGGAAGTGAAGTAATCTTTTCTCCTATCTTGATACATTTCTTAGGACATGCATCCTGACATGGATTACAAGGTATATTCTGGGTACATTCCATTACCGGATGAACTCCCGGCTTCTTGTCACACCTAAAATCTCTCAATCTCATCATCTGCAACATATCCTTTAGCAAGAAGTGTTGTAGAAATATCGATTCCTTCCTCTGTTTTTCTATGCTTACCTCTGTTCTTTGGTGCAAACATTCCCTGTCTTAAACCATCAAGTGCTACATCAAGATTCTTTAAATTCTCATCTAATTCTGTTTTATCTATGTATCCCAGATACTCAGCTGCTGCGATTCCTGCCATACGTCCCTCAATCATAGCTGAACTTGCCTCTTCAATTCCTGAAACATCTCCCGCAACGAATACCCCGGAATAGAAGTTCTTCCATATTCATCACATATAGGAACCTGTCCTCCACGCTTTGGATTATCCTCCATCTTACAGCCTGACATTTTAAGAAGCTGTGACATAGGTGAAAGTCCAACGGCCAGACATATTGTGTCTACATCAAAATGTTTTTCTGTACCTGAATTTGAAAGATGAATCAACCTCTGCTATTGTTACTCCAGTAACATGGTCATCTCCTTCTGCTTTACTATCGTATATGACAGATAAAATGGGACTCCTGTACGTGCTACCTTTGCTGCATGCACTCCATATCCGCCAATTCTTGGTGCAGCATCAACAAGTGCCACAACCTCACAGCCACACTGTATAAGCTGATAACTTACAACAAGTCCTACATTTCCTGAGCCAAGCATAAGAATTCTGCTCCCTGGCTTAACTCCATGAAGATTCATCATTGTCTGTGCTGCTCCTGCACCAATAACCCCCGGCAATGTCCAGCCTGAAATGTAACCATATTTCTGCTGCGCCTGTAGCAATTATTATTGAATCTCCTTTAAAATGATGTATCTCATCGCCGATTCTTACTGTAATCTCTTTGTCCTGATACATTCCACAGACTGTTGCATTAAGAACAACCTTAGCTCCTGCTGCATCTGCTTCCTTTAATAAGTCTTCCCCTATCTTAAAACCCTTATCTTAGCCTTATGCTCCTTAGAACCAAAAATTTATGTATCTGCTTTAAAAGCTGTCCTCCCGGTTTTTCATTTTCATCAAATACAACTATCAAGTCCTTCTTAGCTGCCTCTATTGCTGCTGATAACCCCGACACCTGCACCAACTATAATAAGATCAAATCGCTTCATATCCACACTTCCTTTCATCTACTGCTCTTCAAATGGTTTGTCACTCACTCCATACTGTGTCTGGACCTTCATACCCTCCTCTAAAGGAGTAACACAAGTCCTGATATTTGGTTTTCCATTAACAACCATTACAGTCTGTACATCTTCCTATCGCACAGAATATTCCTCTTGGCTTATGCTCTTTCTTTGTATATCTGTGTATCATAACTCCCTGTGCTTTAAGAGCCGCTGCAATTGGTTCTCCTCATAGCCTGTCAGTTCTTTTCCATCAAAATAAAATGTTACAAGCCTTCCTTTTCTTGTTTTCCCAATATTGGATGTTCTTCAATTCTTGCTCCCATAACTACCATCCTTTCTACATCTCTTTCTGGCTGCCCGCAATCTGTCCGATATAGAAAGCGCCCAGCCAGCGGATTCCGCTGTACTGGGCCTTTGCCTTAACATTGTATGCTTTGAATTGTACGACCTCATTTATATTATAAATTGTAAAAATCAGAACTAAACTGTGCCAAAATCTATATACATAAACAAGTGCTGCTGATTGTAATATGTTCGTAAAATTTTTATTTACCTTGACTATCAAAATAAATTTACATAAATTTCATGCATTATTTTCCATAATGTGCTAGACAAATGTATTAAAAGGTGTTACTTTCTTATAGGACTAAAGGACTATTTATATTCGGATTTATTATTCGGATATAAAGCATTTATGAAAGGAAAATTAATGAACAAGTACGGACATGTAACCGTAACCAAAAGACTTACCCCTAAGCTTAAGAAAAGACATGATTTTGCTTTAAGACTTGGAAGTATTATGCCGGATATTCTTCTGCATACATATATTAAGGGACATACATGGGATTCTTCCTACAATAAAGTTTCAAGAAGGCTGCAGCGTCTTGAAAGACATGGCAGAATGAACTGTTTTTCTTTTTTATCTTTAGGCTATGCCTTACATTACATAGAAGATTACTTTACATTTCCACATAACTCATGGTATCCAGAACCGATGTCTGAGCATGTGTTATATGAAATTAAGTTCATGAATTATATAAGAGAAGCTAAGAATGATATTAACAAACCTCTGATATCTAATAATGGACGTGGTGTGTCTGCTGACAGAATGTTAGATTATCTCATAACTAACCACAAAAAGTATGCTGCTAACGAGCAGGGCTTTGATAATGACTATAGTTTCATCACTTCCGTTGGATATGCATTTGTTACCAACTATGTTAAGCTGTTCATGATTAACAGCGGCAAGGATATCGTTATTGATATGAATGAAGATTATGTAGCACTTAATTCTAATATTTAATGCTTTTTTTCTTAATCATTAAAATTGTACTTTAAAAAGCACAATCACAACAAAGCCCGTGTTCAACTAGCTGAAAAGCTGATAAACACTGGTTTTGTGACCTTTTTAGTAGAATTGTAAAGTTCTAATACAATCAAAGTATTGCTTGTTTTGTTATAATCCGTGTGTTATATTAGACATGTAAATGATTTTTGCTCAAATCATTGCAAGGCTTACCCTCTTCCTTGGGTAGGCCTTTTTTATTTCTCGTCATTTTGGGGTGTATTTACACCTCTTACCCTTGTAGATACTATAGCTCCTAAAGGAACCATATTTACAGTCACCTGACCATCAGCTTTTCGCGTAATCAGTGTACCACCTCTCTGTATATAACTCTTATCAATATCTTTATATCCAAGATAATCTATCGACATTCCATATGTCATCTGGATTCCCTTATATATAAGTGAAAGTGTATTCAGATGGTCATGTCCGCAAAACATCCATTTAATAACACCATTCTCCACTGCTTTGTTAAAAATGTTCCTTCAAACTTTGAAATTCCAAAATGCTCATTCTTCTCAGCAATACTGCCATGCTGATATATTACGCTTTTATCACCAAGCTTCATCTTACGGTATGCTTCCTTAAATTCCGCAAGCGGCATGTGGAAAAATGCCATCGCCTTAATATCCGGATTACATTTTTCAAGTCATTAAGCCTGTTCATGCACCACTCCACCTGATCATCATGTATCCGGTCAAATCCGCTGTAAAACCAGCCTCCTTCACCATACATATTAGAATCAAGCATAACAAGTGGCAATAAAGCATTGCCATCTGAATCGGTAAGATTAATAAAGAAGTTTCCTACACCTGTAAGCTCTTTCCTGCCTTCAGTAAATATGCAGTATTTCCCTTCTTATAAATCTGTGCCAGTTCTTCCTTATTACATGTCGAACCCATCTCGCAATCATGATTACCAAAAACAAGCGTATATGGAATTGCAAAGCTATCCATAAATTTCATCAGCTTGTACGCCTGCTTTCTGTTATTAAGCGTTCCTGCCTTTGGCAGAAATGGAAATATAGAATCCCCAGTTAGCACTATCATATCAGGCTTTGCTTTATGAATAATCTTTGTTACTGCATTTAACGCCAGCTTATCCTTCTTTCTTGATATAAAACCAAATCCCAGATGAAGGTCTGTAAGCTGCAATATCTTGAAATCTTTATTCTTATCAATTGTATATGTAAATGTTTCATTGTCTGTCTGCTTTAAATTGTCTGATTTATACATACTTTCACGCCTTTCTTTCCGGCACTAAAATTAATACCTGTTATATATTTAGCTGAGTGGTATTAATGCTCCTATAGCCGAAACTATCGTCGATACTACCATAAGAATCTGAAATGGCAGCGTTCCTATCACTCCGCATATAGGACTGGCTCCTGCTTTCTTTCTTGATTTACCATATGTCAGAACAAGCATTATGCTCACCAGTACAACTACACCGCTCATAATTCTTGTAAGTATTATAAAGCTGCTTACTCGAATATTGCAAATAATACATGGAACTGTCGCTATAAGCCAGCTTACACGGTTGCCGATTCCAACCTGCTCATGCACGACATCTCTTAAAGCAAGTGTGTTGCTCCAGAATGTTGTAAGCAGAGCAAAAGCGAAAAAGATACCTGCAAGAATAACCGCCCATTTTCCGATGCTCTCCAAGCTGCATATAAGCAAGTTCCTTATCTATTGTTCCCTTAGTTCCAAGAAGAACGGTAAGTGTTACAACAAGCACGAACGCTGACGACAGACCAAATCCTATTAATATTGATTTTCTTATCTTACCCGGATTGCCATCAAGTCCTTTAACGACCTGAATAACCGCCTGATTAGCAGATGTCGCAAATACAACCATACTATACAGCGCAAGCAGATTATTCCAATGGAAATGTGCTGTATACAATCCATTAACTGGATGTGTAAATGTTCCTACTGTCATAACTGCAACTATTCCCATAAGAAGTATTACAGCGTATTTCTGTGCAATTCCTACCGCCTTCATTCCCATAAATACAACAATTCCGGCAATCACATAATATATAACCTGTGCCAGCCATAACGGCAGTCCGAACCAGTTCACAAATATCTGTGCCCCACCGTTAATATTGCCGCTCACTCCTATCATAATCGCAAGCCCATACACCACAAAACAATCCAGCTGAATACCTTCTTCATAACTCCGTGGAACAATTCCCCTCAAAGCTTTTACAAGCTGTACACCACCGTTGTTATACGAAAGTTCCGCAATTATAAGATGTAGAATTACATTAATGACGTAAGCTGCTCCTACCATCCATATAACATCAATCATACTGTTTTTCGTTGCAAGATACGGAACTGCTATTATTCCCGTTCCTATACTGTTTCCCACAATCATGCTTATTGCTTCAAATGTGGTGAGCTTTGCTTCTGATTTTATTGCCATGTGTGCCTCCTTTTTACTTAGAATATAATGCATCATTTCTAGAAAGAAGATATACACAATATTGATTCATACTTATTCCTTCTTTCTTAGAATGTTCTACAAGAGAACGATGCAGACTTCGAGGTATTCTAAGTTTAAACTGCCCTGAATATTCGTCTAAGCTATCCGGTTCATGTATCTCTATTCCTTCTTCCAAAGCTGCCTCTAACCATGCCTTTTGGCATCAATAGCATTTGCTACTGCTGACTCAATAGTTTCACCACATGTAAGACATCCGGAAGTTCTGGATACGAAACTACATATCCGCCTTCTTCTCTATCCTCTATAATTTCCATACGATAATTCATTGCCATATAATCGTTAAGCGTTTTCATTATTCATTGCCTCACTTTCAACAATCTCTTTTACCATCTCTACATATACTTTTTAATTGGTTCGTGTCTGGGTATTGTAATTGGCTGACAGCCTGGTTTCCTAAATGTATAATGACTGCTTCCACTCCTCGGCGCATTCATTTTATAACCATAGCTTTCCATTACTTTTCTTAATTCATCAAAACGAATATCCTTTGATAAATTAGATATTCTCATTAATAATTTATCCCATTTGGACATTACAAATACCCCTATCTATATTATATATGGTGTCATATACGGTGTCAATCTATTTCAAAATTATCTTATGTAATTGTATATGTATATTATCATTATTTTATATCATATTCAATATATCATATATAAATATTTTATTAAGTATAGTATCCATCCGTATTTGACCACAACCGCCCCCAGTGCTATATTATGTACGAAAAAGCGCACACAGAAAAAGGAACAAACGCAATGAGCAGAAATGATGAAAACACTATACACTGCGTCCTCTCACTATAGATGACGCTGAAGAATACAATGCACTTTTAAGATATGCCTTTCAGGTAACTGAACAGGAGCTTGCCGAGACAGGATGGAAGGATGATGAGATTACCCAGTCCAAATTCCCAGTTCTTCAAAGAGCTGATGTACTTGGCTGCTTCAATGGTGATGATCTGATTGCACAGTTTGCAGTATACCCTCTTGATATGAATATATATGGTGTGAAATACAGCGTAGGCTTCAGTTACAAGCGTATGTACTTATCCTGAATACACAGGACATGGAATTATGAAAAGACTGATGATTCAGAGCCTTATTCGAATGAGAGATGCACACAAATCATTTGCTTTACTGTATCCATATTCAATTCCATTATACCGTGGTCTTGGCTGGGAAATTATTTCTAACAAGATGACTTATACAATCAAGGATACACAGATTCCAAGAAAGCTTAATGAGCCTGGTTATGTCAGACGAGTTTCATGGGACGACAAAGAATTTAAAGAACTTCATACCAAATTTGCTGAAAAGACTCATGGCTGTCTATAGAAATAACCTTGCATGGGAAGAATACTGGCGCTGGGACGAGGACGACACCTCTGTTGCCATCTATTATTCTAAGGACGATGTACCTTACGGATATATGGTTTACATGATAAGTTCTGATGTCATGCATGTGAAAGAAATGATTTATCTTAACCGCGAGGCACAGCTTGGCTTGTGGGAATTCATACATGCCCATGATTCAATGATTGACGAGGTCCGTGGAAACAACTACTACAGTGAGCCAATCGCATTTGAACTTGATGACAGCGATATTAAAGAGACAATCCGCCCATACACAATGGGTCGAATTATTGATATCAGACAATTCTTTGCCAAATATGCATGCGACCCGGACGAGCCTTCTGTATGTATACGCTTCTACATTGAAGATGACCTCCTTGCATGGAACAACGGTTACTTTACATACCTTTTTGATAATGGCAGATGTATTGAAACCGAACAGCAGCCTGATTACGAAGTATCTATGTCAATCGGCACATTAACTACATTAATGCTTGGCTACAAAACCGCTGAAAAGCTTCATATAATGGATAAAATCCAGGCATCAGATGAAGCCATCGAACACCTGGATGATATTCTCTTCCATAGAATTCCTTATGTATCAGATTATATCTGATTATGATGCTGATATGATTTTTTAACACAAAAGCCCATAGAATCTGCTTCTATGGGCTTTCCTATCAATTATTATTCAATTTCTCATTCCTTATAACCAATATTATTGTTACCAAAACATTTATCATAAGAAATACCTGTTAATTTCTCAATTACATTTCTTGTTTCCTCAGAAACATCTTCTTTTCTGCCACCTGCATGGACTCTGTCAAGCTCGTCAATGACAATCTTACACCTGTATAGAAGAATGGCAGTGGTGAATCCTTGCCAAGCATTCCGATGAAGAAGCATAAGCGGAATACCTGTAAGTATAAAGAATCTTCTTCGTCCAAACTTCCTTCCAAGCTTAGTTCTGTAAAACTGTCTGTAATAAAACACATCAAAGGATTAAGAATTACATCAAGATATGTTGCAATTGAAAATATAAGTGTAGCCTTAACAACTGACATATTACAAAATGTCAAATGTTAAAAATCGACAGTTTAATAAAATGTGCTATAAAATATATATCATTAACATTTTTGGAGGTATTTATGTTAAATATTACAGAAAAATCAGAAGGTGAAGCAGCTAAAGATTATGTACTCAGACAGCTTATTTACAACATTGTCCACACTAACCTGCTGCCAGGTCAGAAGCTTGAGGCACCTGAACTCTGCTCACTTATGAATGTCAGCAATAATCCTTTACGCGAAGCAGAATTAGAACTTGCACAGTCAAAACTGATAGAGATAAAGCCTAAAATTGGAGCATTTGTATCATATGTTAATTCAGATATTGTAGAACAGCTCCGCGACTTACGCTGTGTACTTGAGACACAGCTTGCAGTTGAAGCATGCGATATACTGACAAAGAACCAGCTTGATTCATTATATGAAAATGTAGCTTTATGGGAAATGTATATCAAACGCGGTGATGAAGAAAAGATTTTCACACTTGATAAAGAATTTCACGGAAGTCTGTATAAAATGTGTGGCAAAACTGTATGGTACAACCTTGTAGAAAGCATGGCACCACATTTTGACAGAACTACAATATTAAGTTTCAGATGCAAAGAAACAGGTAGAATCCTGAAAGACCATGGAGAACTTGTAGCCGCCATCGAGAAGAAAGATAAAGAAAAAGCTGCCCATATATCACAGAGACATATGAGCAGATATTCTGAAAATATTGATGCAATCAGGAAAATGTTCCCTGAGTACTTTAATGATTAAATACGTGTTGTCCACTTTCCGCAGTCCCACACATCAGTCGCAAGACCATCGTAGAACTCTGGTTCGTGGCAGACCATAAGTATGCTGCCCTTATATGCCATAAGGGCTCTTTTTAATTCATCCTTGGCATCCACATCAAGGTGGTTAGTAGGCTCATCAAGTACAAGAATGTTACTCTCCCGGTTAATCAGCTTGCACAGACGCACCTTTGCCTGCTCTCCACCAGAAAGAACCTTAACCTTGCTCTCGATATGCTTGGTTGTAAGACCACATTTAGCAAGGGCTGAACGAACCTCATACTGTGTATATCCTGGAAATTCCTGCCATATCTCCTCAAGACATGTAGTTTCAATTCCAGCCGGAGTCTCCTGCTCGAAATATCCTATCTCAAGATAATCTCCCTGCTCAACATCACCTGACAGAGGCTTAATAATTCCTAATATGCTCTTTAGCAATGTAGATTTACCGATACCGTTAGCACCTGTAAGCACAATCTTCTGGCCTCGCTCCATCTCTAAGTTAAGCGGACTTGAAAGCGGATCATCATAACCAATTACAAGGTCGTGTGTCTGGAAAATATATCTTCCCGGTGTTCTCGCTGTCTTGAAATTAAACTCTGGCTTTGGCTTCTCTGCTGCCAGCTCAATAATATCCATATTATCAAGCTTCTTCTGTCTTGACATCGCCATATTTCTTGTGGCAACTCGTGCTTTATTTCTTGCAACGAAATCCTTAAGCTCCGCAATCTCCTGCTGCTGCTTATTGTAAGCTGCCTCAAGCTGCGCCTTCTTCACAGCATACACCTTCTGGAAATTATCATAATCACCCGTATAACGGTTCAGTTCCTGATTATCCATATGATAAATAACATTTATAACACTGTTAAGGAATGGAATATCGTGCGATATCAGTATAAATGCGTTCTCATAGTCCTGCAGATATCTCTTAAGCCACTCAATATGCTCCTTATCAAGATAGTTAGTAGGCTCATCAAGAAGAAGGATGTCCGGTTTTTCAAGAAGCAACTTGCCAAGCAGTACCTTAGTTCTCTGTCCACCTGAAAGCTCAGTTACATCCTTATCAAGTCCAAGGTCAGATAGTCCCAATGCTCTTGCAACTTCCTCAACCTTCGCATCTATCATATAGAAATCATGCATTGTAAGAAGGTCCTGAATAGTTCCAGCTTCCGCCATCAGCTTATCTATCTCCTCTGGTGATGCGTCGCCAAGCCCGGCGTATATCTCATTCATCTGATTCTCCATGTCATACAGAAAGTCAAATGCTGATGCAAGCACTGACTGGATTGTCATGCCCTTCTCAAGCACAGCATGCTGATCGAGATATCCGACTCTGACATTCTTAGCCCACTCAACCTTTCCCTCGTCAGGCATAAACTTGCCTGTTATTATATTCATAAATGTGGATTTACCTTCGCCGTTGGCTCCCACTAATCCAATCTTATCAAGCCTGTTAAGCTGGAAAGACACATTGTTAAATATCGCTCTGTCGCCAAATCCGTGTGTAAGTCCGGTTACTGTAAGTAAACTCATATCTGATATCCTTTTCTTTAATAAATTTATTAAAATATTATAAGATATTATGGCTATTATTGTAAATACCTTAAACATCTGTTAAAATGTGGAGTTGTGTTTGTATACACATATTTACAAAATAATCCAAACAAAAGGAGGATTCCATGTCAGAAGATTTCGAAATTTTATATTCTGATTCTAAAGAATCTGGTTCACATCATTCACATCACCATTCTGATGGAGAACATCACAGTTCGCATCACCACTCTGATGAATCACACCACAGTTCACATCATCATGGTTCACATAGACACTCTAAGCAACGCAAGCGCAGAAAACGCATACTTATAATTACTTTGAGCATTGTCGCATGTCTGCTGATTGCCATTGGTGTTGGCGGTGCTTATGGCTACAAGATTGCTAAACGCGAGGTCGCTGATGTTAAACAACAGGCTTACACTCTTAAGGCTGACCTTAAAAATGTTATGGCTGGACTTAAAGCACAGGACCCTGTTGCCACAGAAACTGCATGTGACCAGCTTGATGTAGCAATTGAAGATATTAATAAAACATTTGACAAAAAAATATGGAAGACAGCTTACAAAATCCCTAAATTCAAAGGATATATTGATTCTGTCAAAGAACTTCTTGATCTCGTTCAGGAAGCTTCCTCAGATATTGCACGTCCAACAGTTGCTGTACTTAATGACTATCCGCTTTCAGGACTTAAAGTTGATGATGGCTTCAGCATAACCACTATCAACGCATATCTTTCACTTCTTGAAGATATAGAGCCTAAGATAGACCATATAGTTACAGCAATGAATCAGGTTGATCTCCCAATGGGACTCAACAGCATGATTTCAGACTATTCTGTACAGATTGCTTCAATGACAGGTTCATATGATAATCTCAAAGAGTTCCTTCCTCTATTCAAAACATTTATAGGAGACGGCTCTGACAGAACATATCTGCTTGCTGCACAGAATTCATCAGAAATCCGTGCTTCTGGCGGTTTCCCTGGTTCTATAGGTACAATCCGCATTCGTGATGGGGTACTTACAATTGGTGATTTCAGCAGTGTATACAAGGTTCTCGCTTCCTATACACCTTCCGCTGCTAATATAACAGCAGAAGAAAAAGAGCTTTTCGGCTCATGGATGAACGGCCCAAGAGATGCATGTTTTGACCCTGATTTTGAAAGAGTTGCATATATATGGGCACTCGCATACGAACAGAAGAATTCCGAACACGTTAATGGTGTTGTTTCTCTCACACCAGCTATTATTCAAGGAATGCTTAAATATATAGGTAATGTAACACTTTCAGATGGCACAGAATTAACAAGTGAAAATGCTACAAAGGTTCTGCAGTATGACCTTTATTACAAGTATCTTAATGCAAATGCTGCTGCTACTGCTGGAGATTATGTTGATGATTTATTTGCAGAAACAGCCAAAGCTACTATGTCAAAGCTTGTATCTGATTTTGACGTCAAGAAGGCTGGTGATTATTATAAGGTATTCTCAGACGGTGCTAAAAACCGTACAGTCATGATGTGGATGGAAGATGAAGAAGAACAGGAACTTGTTAAAAATGCAGGCTGCTCCGGTGGACTTAACGAAGATCCGGAAAATCCGGAAACCGGTGTTTACTTTAGCATTTCTGATCCTTGTAAGCTTGGCTGGTTCTTAGATATTGATACTGAAATCGGTGAACCAATTGTTAATGATGATGGCACAAGAACATATGATGTAACAGCTACTTATAGCAATGTATTAAACAATGCTGACAAAGTTAATGCTGGAAATTATATACTTGGAAGCTACGGCGGAACAATCACTGGTTATATCCATATATTTGCTCCTGCTGGTGGAACAATCTCAGATATAAAAACTAGCAATGGTGGAAGAATGTATACAGGTACTTACCACGACCTTGATGTTGCATATATGTTTGGCAACTCAATTGCTCCTGGTGCGAGCATTACAATTACTTACAAAGTAACAACCGCTGCTGGTGTAACAACTCCTCTTGGAGTTAATTCAACACCTACTCTGCAGAATTACAGATAAAAATGCTTATATAAAAACTGGCTGGTGATATGATTTACTCATATCACCAGCCATTATTATTATCTGTTTAACTGTTATTATCTTACTGCTTTCTTCTTTCTAGAAATCTCAATAACAACTACTCCTGCAGAGATAATCATTGCCAATGCAAATGGTACTGCATGCATTGTATCTCCTGTCTGTGCTGCAGGTGCTTTCTCTGATGAATCTGTTCCTGTTGATGGAACATTTGCATCATCCTTATTATCAGGTGTTGAAGGTGTTGGATTAACCTCTTCGCTACCTGCTGTAAGCTTAGGAATAACTGTTACATTAGTCTTCTCTGTACAACCTGCATGTAAGCAGTGCTGTGACTTAGAGCCTTCTTCTGTAGTAGTAGCTTCCTTATCTACTGTGAACTCGTTGGCAAATTCATGTCCAAGGGCTTCGATTTCTCTTGTTTCTTCATGTCCACATACTGTACATATTCCATGCTTTTCACCCTTTTCTGTACATGTTGCTTCCTTAGTTGTTGTCCACTCAAATACATGAGATACAACTTCACCAGCCTGTGGCTTAACGCTTATTGCTTCTTCACTTGTTGTATCAAGTCTTGCACCAACATTATCGCTTAATACACCGCTCTTAATAACTAAGAGATTATGCATATCAATTGTTCCATCTGCATTTCTTGATGGTCTAATTGTTGTATCTACACTTTCGAACCACTCATCTGTAGCCTTCTGACCAAGATTATTGTATGATTCTGAACCATTATAAATGTAGTTATCATCTCCGTGCTGTGAGAATGGAATAAGGTCTGCCTTAGCAGTTAAATCTGCCTTAGTCATAGATATAAGGCCGCTAACCTTCCACTCCTTAAGCATAGAATCCATTGTATTAAGACCTATGCTATATGAATTTGCATTACCATTGTTGTAAGCTGTACATCTTGTAATAGAGATATCAGGACAGCTGTTACTTGTTATTCCCTTTGCATGATTTCCAAATGAAACACAGTTAATAAGCTTATGTCCTCCCTTAAGATATCCTCCACCTAACTTAAATCCGTTACCTTCACCATAGTTATAACCTGCAGCAGTTACATCATCTGTTGTAAGCCATCCATTGTTGTATGCTACACAATTTTCAATTGTAACTGAACCAATTGTACCAGATACTGACTTAGCATAGAGATCCCAGCCATCATCAATATTGTTATGTGATATACAACCATAGAATCTGTTGCCTTCACCACATGTTAATTTTGCTGCAAATCCATCTGCATCATTTCTTCCTGCATCACAGTTATCAAATGACTCACAGTTCTTGATAAGATTTCCTGTTGGCCATAACTTACCCTGAATTCCTGCATAGTTATCAGCTCCACCATTTCTGCTTATCTGAATACCGCTGTTTGCCGCATGATTTACTGTACACATATCTATTGTATTATAGTTACCGCTTACCTGAATACCTACCCCTGATGAATCCTTTACATATAAACCATATACATGCCAATAACTTCCGATTATTGTAAGACCTGCGCCTGACAATACAACACCATCAGTTCCATCTGTTGAGATTGATTCTGCAACAAGATTAATTGGCTTATCTGCTGTTCCGCATACACTTCTGTTAATTGTAATCCATTTATCATATACACCATTCTTCATAAGAATAGTCTGTCCTGGCTGTGCATATGAAACTGCTGTATTAATATCTAATGGACTTTCTTCAGTTCCGTCACCAGTTGTCTTACCATCTGGAGTTACAATAATTGTCTGTCCAGCCTTACCATATACCTTACGAGTAACATTTGTTTCACTTGTTACTGTTGTAGTTGATGTAATATTAGCTGCCGCTGCTGGTTCAAATTCTGCCTTAATAGTATTGCTTCCAACATTAACTGCAACTGGAATTCTTACAACCTCATCAGCTGTTACTTCCTTAGAAATAGCCTTACCGTCAGCACTTCCTGTTACCTTTAAAGTTCCTGCACAATTAGGAACTACCGTGTATTCATACTCACCTGCTCCACATGTGTTAGAAGAATATACTCTGATTGATGGTGTTACCTTGTCTTCTACGACCTCAGATGTTGCAAGTCCCTTACTTTCTGATGTAGTAAACTTGATATCAGTAATCTTAACACCAATCTTTCTTGCTACCATAACACCTACAACTACTGTTCCATCTTCCTGTACTGATGTAAAATCATTAGCTGTAAGCTTCTGTGTCTGTGTTCCATTCTCTGTTGTTGCAACTGCTTCGTATCCATCATCAGTCTTCCTTACTGTAAATGTATACTCAGCTCCAACCTTGAACATATCTGTTCCTGTTAACTGGTTAAACTTAACATTATTATTAACTCTGTCTACACCATCTTTGTTAGATGTATCTGCTGATGTATAACCTGTGATATAACGCATTGTTGGTGCATTAATCTTAGAGCTGTACATCATTGATGAGAAGTAGTTAAAATATTTGTGTACATAACTTGGTGTACCCCAGTTATTAACACCTAATGTATCTGCAACTACAACACCAAAACCTGTCTGATTATCAGGGGTAAGAGATGCATCTGTTACTGTAAATGTTGCAGTTAATTCAAAGTTCTCTTTCTCTGGATTAACCTTAGTGTAGTAATATGAGAATCCATCTTCATCATCAGAAATCTTTCCTGAAGCCTTAGCCTGAATTTCCATACTTCCTGTTGTATTAGTAATATCTTTTGCTTCAACTGTAGCAACTTTCTTAGATGCTGTATCACCATTAGCAATATTTATAACCTGTGCATTACCATCAGCTTCTGTGATAGTTGCCTTAGTCTCCTGAGCTGAACCAACAGTTGACACATACCAGTTCTTCTGTGCATCTGCAGTTACTGATAACTCTTTTTCTGAAACAGCTGAACAATATCCATCTGCTCTATTTGCAACAACACTGAATTCATATGTACTTCCAACTGTTAAATTCTTAACTGTATAATCACCTTCTGTGATTCCATCAATCTTAACTGCTGTGCTTTCATCAGAACCTTTAACCTTATATGTTAAAGTATAATCCTTTGCATCGCTTATATTAACCCAATCAAGATATACTTCTCCATTACCCTTGTTTTCAGCCCATGTAATAGTTGGCATCTTAACACCGAGTATGAAATCTTTTACTTCATAAACATCTGAAGCTTTATCTGCACAACCTAATCTCTGTGCTGTTGCTACAAATGTATAATCACCACTTTCATGAGCTGTAAAATTAACTGTTGCTGTTCCTTCTGATCTCTTTATAACAGCTTCTCCAGCCTGTCCATCATTATGAAGCATTGTTACCACAATATCTTCAGCCCCATTATACTCATCCACAATTCCTTCAACAGTAACAGTAAAACCATCTGAGCCTGCTTCTACTTTACTGATAACTGGCTTTGCTACTGATTCCCAGTCAACTACAGTCTTCTTATTTAACTGTGAATAATATACTTTCCAGATCTGAGCTGTTGCTCCTCCAAGGTATGCATAATATGTCTTGCCAGCTTCTACCTTTGCTTTAACAGTATTATATGTACTTGCATCTGTGGAATTTTTCACCTCTGCTGCCTTAGTTCCATCTTCCGCTACTATATAGAAAGTCTTGCCCTTTCCTATCTTAGTATCAATTGCTAACTCTCCATTAGCTGCTGCTGTATACTTTATATAACAACCACTATCTGGTACTGTTCCTGCTGAATTCTTTCCATTAGTCTGTGCCTTTGCTGATCCTGCCTTAGCATTGTCTCCTAATGCACTGAACCCATCATCAAATGTCTTGTCATCTGTGGCATTATTATTAGCCCAGCCTGTTCCACATAATGTTAAACCATTATTATATGTTGTTGAAGCTAATATATCTGCAGCTAACCACTCTGCTCCTGCAGGTGTAAAGTATACCTGCCAGATCTGAGCTGTTGCTCCTCCAAGGTATGCATAGTATGTCTTTCCTGCTTCTACTTCTGCCTTAACAGTATTATATGTACTTCCAGAAGTTCCATTTTTTACTTCTGCTACCTTAGTTCCATCTTCTGCTATTACATAGAAAGTCTTGTTCTTTCCTATCTTAGTATTAATAGCTAAAGTTCCATTAACAGGTGCTGTATACATTACATAACAGCCACCATCTGGTACTGTTCCTGCTGCTGTCTTTCCATCTGTCTGTGCCTTTGTAGATCCTGCCTTAGCATTATCTCCTAATGCACTAAAACCGTCTTCAAATGTCTTGTCATCTGTAGCATTATTATTAGCCCAGCCTGAGCCACATAACACTAATCCTGAGTCTCCTTCTTGTGCTGCAAGAATATCTGCTGCTGACCATGTCACAACAGAAGACTCTGCACTTGCTGTCGATGCTTTAGCAACAATGTTATTAGAGCCGGTAACCGGCATAATACTAACAACCATTAAAGCTGCCATAAGAACAGACAACATTCTTTTAGTTCTTTTTCTCATGAAAAAAGCCTCCTTTTCCTTTTCATAAATCTGTAATAAGAGTACCATCTAATAGAACAAATAGTCAATAACACTTTTAGTAAATGTTTTTCTAAAAGTCGTTAAAACTAGATATTACTTTGTAATAATTGTACAACAATTATCATATATCTATATACAAAAATGAGGTCTGGATAACCAGACCTCATTCATATGTTTTATTATACTATTTGCTTACACTAAGCTCTCTTTCTCTTCTTTTCGAAAAGAACTACGGCTGCTGCAAGTAATGCCATAAGCATAATTCCTGCATATACAGCTATCATATTTCTAGAGAAATCACCTGTCTTAGGAAGAACCTCAAGCTTAGTCTCTGCAATATAACCATCTGTAAAGCATGCTCTGAATGTATGCTCTGCTGCTTTTAAGCTCTTAATGTAAGAAGCCTTGAATGTAACAACTGTTGTGTTACCATTAGCTACTACTGTGTACTTAGAAGCATCAAGAACTACATCATCAACCATAATATAATCAAATGTAGATGCATCTGCATCGATTGTCCACACAATATCTGTAGATGTTCCCTGAATAACTGCAACATCTGTTGTATTACCCTTAACAACATCTTTACCTGTTATAGATATTGTCTTATGTCCCTTAATTCCCTCAGGAACTTCAATCTTAGCTGATGGAGTACCTGTCATTCTTGCACCTGTATTAGCTGCTGCCTTGTCTGTAAGTACAAGAAGACCATTCATGTTGATTGTGTTATCAGCATTTCTTGTTACCTTATGTGATGCATATACATGTGTTGCATAATCCATTGCTGTATCAACTGATTCAAACCAGTCATCTGTTACAGTTGTAGCTGAATTCTTAGCTGTTCCTTCATAATTCCAGAAGTAGTTAGTATCGTTATCAACCTTTGTCTTGTCCTGTGTTCCAAGTAACTTAAACTGCTCAACATTATCTTTCATATATGTTCTGTATGAAAGTACACCTGTTGCTGAGAAATCTGTATTCTTAGCTGAATTTGTGTAAAGAGCAATATTATAAGACTCATTATTGAATGTTGTACAGTTAATTACATTAATATCTGGACAAGAGTTAGAATCAATACCCTTAGCCTTGTTATCAAATGCTACGCAGTTCTCAAGAACATGCTTGCCTGACATGCTGTCGCCACCAAGCTTAAATCCATTACCGTTACCAGCATTTGTACCATCTTCAAGGTAACCATTGCCATAAGCAACTGAATTCTTAATTGTTACAGCGCCAATTGAACCTGACTGAACCTTAGCAAAAAGATCCCATCCATCATCAGCGTTGTTGTATGAGATACAACCATCAAATACATTACCATCACCAACTGTTAACTTAGCTGCAAAACCATCAGCATCTTCATAACCTGCATCGGCGTTACCATATGATGTACAGTTAAGAATTAAGTTATATGCTGGCCACATATCAAATTCATCTGTTGTAAGATATCTGCTAACCTGAAGACCTGTATTACCATTGTGGTAAGTCATAATGTTATCCATTGTATTATACTTACCAGAAAGCTGAATACCCTTCTGTGCATTAGCTGAATTAGTTACATCAAATCCCTGGAAGTACCAGTAATCACCTGCAAGTACCATACCTGCACATAATCCCTGGAAATCAAATACTGGTCTTGAAGAAGCTTCTGTATCAGCTACCATCTGAATAGGCTTATCTGCTGTACCATTAACACCTCTCTCAACCTTAACTGTCTTCTCAAGGTAATATGTACCTTCCATAACAACGATAGTCTGTCCTGGCTGTACATACTTAACAGCATCATAGATGCTCATTGGATCTTCCTTAGTACCAACACCATACTTACCTGGTGCTACATAAATTGACTGTCCTTCAACGCCATATGTTCTGTATGTTACAGTAAATGTGCCTTCAATTGGCTCATATGATGACATAACCATATCCTTTTCTGGAATATAGCCAGCATCTGGTGTAAACACATATCTAAATGAATTCTTACCTACATTAAGTGTTGTTGTTGCAGGCTTAACAACTGTATTAGCTGCAACAGCTACATCTGTAGCAATTGCGTTATCTTCACTATCCCAGATAGAAAGAACACCATCACAGTTAGCTGTGAATCTGAATTCATAATCACTTGAACCTGTTGCGGTCTTAGAATTAAATGCTGCATTAGTTACTAATTCTTCAATTGGCTTCTCTTCTGCTGGAGCATCATCAGATGGATTAATTGTTGTAAATGTTACATCTGAGAATGTTGCCTGTGCATATCTACTTGTGAAGAAACCTACATATACATTATCAGAATCAAGCTGTGATAATGTTTCAGTGTCATAATACTTCTTAGTTGTTGAATATGTTCCATCTACTGATTCGTATGATACAAAATATCCTGTGTTATTCTTCTGAATTGTAAGATACATCTCAGTAACAGGATTCTCTATTGTTGCACCAACTGGCTTAACAGCATTACCAATAACATTGACATTCTCTGCATATCTCTGCTCAAGAGGATACATAGCACTCTGGAACTGTTTTACTGTTTCAGTATCATTAGCCTCTATTGCTGCAATGTTATCCTTAGTAAGGCCCTTCTTCTCCTGTGAAGCAATACCGATCTTCTGAGATACCTTAAGTGCTGTTGTATCATTAGTAACTTTACCAGCTTCTTCATTCCAGTAATATTCTGTCTTAGAAACTACAGCCATATAAGAATTGTTCCATCCAGAACCACCAAGTCTGTCTGCTGCCATAAGACCGAAGCCTTCCTGACCGTTTGATAAATTCCACTGATCTACAGTTACTTTAGCTCTTAATGTAAAGTTAAGTGATGTAGGTACTGCTGTATAATAGAAATTAAGACCATCGAATGATGCTGGAACTAATTTTCCGTTATTACCGCTTCCCTTAAGAACTCCATTAGCATCTACTGCTCCAGATCTTAATGTAACGGAACCTGTTTCATTAATGTTTCCTTCATATGCTGAATTAGACTCGCTTGCACCGTTACCATATACGATATAGCCCCATACCTGCTTAGCATCAGATGTTGCTGTTGCAGATATTGTTGACTTATCAGATACAGCAGCTGGTGTCTCTCTAACTGCTTCAACTGCAAAATCATACTTTGTTCCAACAGTTAATCCTGTAACATCATAAGATGTAGCAGATGTTGAACCAACCTTTGTTCCACCAACATAAACATTGTATGATGTAGCTTCCTTTAACTGACTGCCATACAAGACTTACTGTACCATTACCCATGCTTGTTGCGCTGCTGATAGATGGTGCTGAAAGTGGGTACTCAAAATTAAACTTAACTGTGTTACCAGCCTTGTCATTCTCGCCCTCTCTAGAAGCTGTAATTGTAAATGTATATTCTCCTGAAGAAGCTGGAGTAAATTTAACCTGTCCACCTTCACCCTCAAGAGCATATCCCTTTGTTTCTGTATTACCTGAAGCATCTGTCATAACAACGCTTACCTTATCAGCACCGTCATTACCAAGAGCCATTGTAAATGGAACAGTTACATTTGCTCCGTCCTGAGCCACCTCTCCTATTACTGGAGCTGCAACTTCTGACCAGTTTTTCTAGGAACAACTGGAGTATCACCTCCAACTGTATCTGTAACAACTACCTTGAAGATATAATTGTTATTTTCAAGTCCTCCAAGATAATATGTTCCTGCATCTGCTAATTCTAATGTAGAAACTACTGTCTCGTTCTTTGCTGCTGTTACTTCTGTCTTAGTTACTACTGCACCTGAAGTATTGAAGATTGCCATCTGACGATTGTCTGCTCCACCTTCTACCCAGTAAATCTTAACCTTAGCTGTACCCTCTGTTTTGAAAGAAACAAAGTTCTTCATATTATCAATATCAGCCTTACCACCAAAGTTAATTCTCTGTGTTCCAGCAAATCCGTCATCCCAAGTCTTGTTGCTTGAGTCAATCTTAGTCTTTGCACTCATATATAATGTAAATGCATTATCTGTTCCTGCTGCAACAGTCTGTCCATCTGTAAACTTTCCTGCTGCTGCCGCCTCAAGCTTAGCACCATCAAGTTCGTATTCCTTAACAACTGGCTCTTCAACCGGTGCTGTCTCCTCAACTTCAATCTTGAAGATATAATTGTTATTCTCAAGACCCCAAGGTAATATGTTCCTGCATCTGCTAATTCTAATGTAGAAACTACTGCTTCATTCTTCGCTGCTGTTACCTCTGTCTTAGTTACTACACCTCCTTTAGAATCAAAGATTGCAATCTGTCGATTGTCTGCTCCACCTTCTACCCAGTAAACCTTTACTTTGCTGCATTAGATGTCTTGAAAGAAACAAGATTCTTCATATTAGTAACATCTGCTTTGCCACCAAAGTTAACTCTCTGTTTACAAGCGTAACCATCTTCCCATGTTTTATCACTTGAGTCGATTTTAGTCTTTGCACTCATATAAAAGTGAAATATCCGTCAGTTCCTGCTGTAACAGCCTGACCATCTGTATACTTTCCTGCTGCTGCCGCCTCAAGATCAGTACCTTCAAAGTGTACTTCTTGCCACTCTCTGCAGCTTTAGCTTTGCTTGTGAATATACCACTAAACGAAGTAAATGGCATAATAGCAACAACCATCAGCACTGCTAAAAAGCGGCTAAAATTCTTTTACCCTTTTCATAAAATCCTCCTTATTATATTGTAGGCATAGTAAAGTTCCTGTTACTAACAGCATATAACATGTTCTTTCGACATGTTGCACTACAGCATGTCCCCTATACCAAAAGTTACTATCATTTTAACCCAACCGCCGATTTGCGTCAATAAGCATTATGGTTAATTTTATGTATATTTTCTATATTGCCAACGAATTTTGTGCAATTCTGCTATAATTATCCAGTATTAATGTACATAATGTCTAGATAAAATTACCCCCGCAGTATCTGATGATACTACAGGGGTAATTATTCTACTGTCCACCAGTAGTTAATACTGACTGAACTGTCTTAAACAAAATCTTAATATCAAGCATAATGCTCCAGTTATCAATATAATTCAGATCCATCTTAACAATTTCTTCAAAATCGCTAACCGTCTTTCTTCCATAAGCCTGCCACATTCCTGTGATGCCTGGTTTCATAGAAAGCCTTCTCTTTATGATGTCCTTGATATTGCTTAAACTCTGCTACCGTTGGTGGTCTTGTACCAACAAGACTCATATCTCCCTTAAGAACATTAATGAACTGCGGAAGCTCATCAATACTTGTCTTTCTTATGAACTTGCCAACCTTAGTTATACGAGGGTCATCTTTCATCTTAAACATAAGACCACTCATCTCATTCTGTGCCATAAGATCTTTCTTTCGTTCTTCAGCATCCATATACATAGAACGGAACTTATATATATCTCAAAATAACGGCCATTCTTTCCAACACGTTTCTGTTTGAAAAAGATTGGACCTGGCGATTCTATCATAATAGCAGGACCTACAAAAATCATTGCAATAAACATAACTATAAGTCCTACAATTGCTCCGAGAATATCTATGCATCTCTTAACAAGCATTCCCTTCCAGTCATATATTCTGTTAGCAAATGTAATGACAGGAACTGCTCCTATGTAACCCAGCTTACTGTCAAAATCCTTATAGCTGTCAAGAATCTCAAGCTTAAGATTAACAATTACTCCCATATCCTCAAGTTCCATAACCATAGGCTTGATACTTTCGCGGGTCTTGTAGTCCACATCAATAAACACTTCGTCAACAATCTCGTTCTTAATATAACGCATCATTGAATGTACATTAGCAACTACAGGAAATCCCTCTATTGACTGACCTGTCATATCTTCATCAGTAATTACAATACCATCTATACGACGCATCCAGTCATTCCTTGCCGCAGTTTTGGAAAGTGTATCTTCCGCCCTGTTTTTAATAGTGATAACAAGTATACTGTTGGTACGCTTTCCTCCATTACGATGCTTCATATATACCTTGACAAGCATCCTTAATAAAAACATAAGCACTGTTCCCATAAAAATGTAATTACATACACACTTCTTGGAACACCCTGTGCAGTTTTACTCAAAAGTTCATAAACAGCTATAACAGCTGATGAAATAAGACTTTTCTTCATAACAGAAGCAAAGTTCTTCAAATTTGCCACGATTAAGTACATCGCCTTTAATGTTACAGAATAAAGCAGCTATTAATACAGCTATAATAATTGTGACTATATTGCCATTAAGCACTTTCATTACATATGAAAATGTATTATTTCTTATTTCCATCAGCCATATAAAACCAGACATGTAATAAGACATTATAAGCGCTATTGCATCTGTAATAAATATTAAAACATTCTGAATACTCTCTTTGGTTTTGTTTACATTAACCATACGTTAATTGGTCTTACCCTCCCCGCTATTTTTTAACTTTTCATAACAAGTCGTGTATTAATACTTCATATTAAAATATACTTTCCCCAACTGAAATACGCTAATCAGCTCATATTTCAAAATGAGCCTTGCTAATTATTATATAGTCACATATTAAAAATATCAATATATATTTGCATATTCTGTAGCAGCATTGCAATAATGATACATTGCCGTCATAAGATTCTTTAGTGCTGTATTATCTAAATATTTATCGACATATCTGGCGTAAACATATGCACCATACTCAAGCATCATTATTTTATCTTCACTATCTCCATTCTTCTGAACGTATATATTAACATTATCAGCAAGCTCATACGCTTTCACATTACTGATATCTATATAATATAATGAAGCATCTGTCTTTTGTGGAACAATGATATTCTTGTTTCCATCTTTATCCTTCACATAAAATGTATAATTATCAATACTATATCCGTCTGACAACTCAAAATAATTCCTTAATATTGTATCTGATTCAAGAACAAGAGAACTTCCATAATAGCTTATTCCTGAAACACTGTCTGCATTAACCAGCTTTCCTGTATATGTATTGAATCCAACCATATCCATATTCTTATCATCATCCGTCATTATAGAATTGGCAGGATTATCTGTGTTATATCCAAAATATTGCTGTGCAGCTGTTCCATAATTAAGCATTGCTTTAACTGCATTTACAGCTTTATCAGAATAAACTCCACTTGCAGCATTAATTACAGATTCAGCATAATCTGTTACTGAGTATGTATGAACTTCACCCTTAACGCCATTACTTACGATTCTGGCATTTACCTTATCAGCCATCTGCTTTGCTGCTATTCCGCAAGAGAACACATACAAACCATCGGTTGTCTTTCTTGCATCGGCTAACATAACCTTTGACACATTTCCATCAGGCATAGTAAATTCCATGTACGTGCTGCTGTCCTTAACCAGTTTATCAGGAAGATTCATGTAGAAATTCATATCAATCTTTCCGTCCATGCTTAATGTATATCCTTCTAATACATCACCCAAATCAACATTATTTGATGTAAATGCTTTTATACAGAAGTTATAATAATATTTTCCATATCTGCCATAACCATTATAATAATAACTTCCTTCACAGTCAGAATCATAGCTTACTACATTTTCCCAGACCATCTTATCATCAGTTTTCCCCGGATTAGTGCTCTCTGAATACGAATATTCAACTTCAAATGCTTTCTTATCAATATTAACAACAACTGCATAATAAGTTCCAGGATTGAGAATCACTTCTTCCTCCAGAGGAATAGTGTGTATTCCTGCAAAAGTTGTTCTTCCGCTTGTACTCGCCTCAGCATGCTTAGTCCCGCTTATCGGGTTGCTGGCATCTTTAAGGTCAGTATATATATCAATTGTATATCCAACATCTGCTGTCTGTGTAAAAGATAAAGATACTGACTTAAGAGTTTCAGATGCAACACCTTCTTTTTCTGATACATAAAATACATTAGCTGCACCTGTATAATATCCTACTGTTGCTGTATGCAGCCCGCCATCAAGCTGATAATTATTATCCAGCCCATCCTCTGCTGACATATCAAATACCCAAACAGTATCTGCAAGCGAATAAGTTTCATACGACATCCAGAAATAATCAAAATAATCACCCCAGCTGTTTCTTATAAGCCATGCACCATTATTTGAAGGCTTTGTAGTTGTCGCAAAATTATCCTTGGAATAATCATCGTCCCAACCCACAATCATAACTGCATGTCCACCACCTGAGCTTACAATTCCCTGCATATCATAATATGAATTATTAAGGTGGTTCTCTCCTGCATAATAATGAGTATAGCTTGCACCAACAGCACCATGCTCCATGATCTGCTGCTTAACAACATCAGGCTGCTCCTTAACATTAATTCTGTATGCATTCTGCAAATGTGCCACATCGTAATCATAAGCATATTTGTTATCAAGACCATTATTATATACTGCCTGGGCATCAGCATATGGAACATCTGATTCATTGACAGCTCCTACCCACTGGCTGAGTCTCTTTACTGCATACTCGTAGTTACCACCCTTTTCCAGATATGACATGTTGGTATTATTATTATAATACTTAGAATAATCCCCTTTGGTTCCACCGAGCGGATCAATAACTGAGTTAAATGTAAAATGTATAAGCTGCAATTCACTCAGGTCAACACTAGAATCTCTCTGACCCTTAGCTATAAGGTCAAATTCTTCAATTCCTATAGACGAGAATGCCCAACATGTTCCATAAGGATTCTGATTTCTTGATGGATGTTCCTTCTTATATGAAGAAACATCCTCTGGGTATGCCGATGGTACATTTCTCTGTGCATATGCTGCAATATCCGATACATATACCGGAGCATCACTATCAAGACTACTTGGTATGTAACTTCCTATATACGCAGAATCCACAGACTGTACCTGCTGCGAATAATCTTTTGCGTCAATTGTGTCTCCATTTACAGTCATATATCCAATAGGACTTGTAATAAGAAGTGCACTTAATAATAACGCTGATAACCTTTTAATTCTCATATAGTCAATTCCTTTCTCTATTCAATTAACACGTATGTTTCATAATAAAATAATATCATACCTTCATATAAGTTTCTATGTTTTTCGTTAAAATATTAATTATAATTATCTCTTATCTGCTCCCTTGCATTCTCCACACTTTCCTCATCAGGTACCATTATGTATAACGACCACTGGCATTGAATATGTTGTTGATGAATAACTTCCAACTCCCGTAACACTTATCTGTGTAATATTCCATGCTGCCATATCATTAAGCTGTGTCTGTGCAAGATCTGCAATAAAGTCGTAACTCATATCTGTAATTACATTTTAGATACTTCTGATAATACAGATGTATAATTTGATATAATTGCCGGAGAACAAGCTTTTTAATTGCTGCCTCCATTATCATCATCTGGTTACGGCCTCTGTCTGTCCCCATCTGAATATGCGTATCTTTCTCTTGCAAATGCAAGTGCCTGCTCACCATTAAAATGATTAACACCATTATGTACTGTGAGATTTCCAGCCTGACTAAGAGTTGCTGAATAATCAAGTGTCACATCAACACCTCCGAGTGAATCAATTATTTTCTCAAATCCACTGAAATTAACTTTTACATAATAATCAATCTGGATACCATAAAGCATCTCCAGAGTATTTCTGGAACACTCAATTCCATAAACACCTGCATGTGTAAGCTTATCCCTGACACCATTGGATATAGAAAGTGGAACATAATAATCTCTTGGCGTATTAATCATAAGAATATTGTGTGTCTTCTTATTAATAGACATAATAATATTGACATCACTACGGCTCACCTCATTAATACCGCCTCTTGAATCAATTCCTGATATATATACATTTATAACATCATCACTTGAAAGATAATTATCTGTAACATTCTCTTCTGTCGTTGCCACTTTAATTGTAAATTCACCACTATATATAAGCTTCACATCTGACGCAAACCCGGTGAAATCTCCCATCTCATCAATCATTTCAATACTGCTTGTTTTCATAATGGCAGCATCAATCTGTCCCTGCAGCAAAGCATCTGCCAGCTCCATTATATTAGAATACTCTGGATACTCCGCCATAAATCCACCTGCACCCATCTTTTTAATAAGCTCATCAGTACTTTCACGATCCACAGCTGTTCCTATACCAATGGATTTATTATTAAGCATATCTACGCTGTCATATCCGCCGTCGTTAAGTACATACACACCCATAACAATTTTTTCTTCCTGAGTTGTTGTAATCTTGTTTATCATATGTCTTGTCTGATTAAGGTAAATGCTTCCCATAATAAGCACAACAATCATAATAATGGCAATTATCTTCGTAATAATTCTGGAACAAACCACTTTTGTGTAAATGCTGTTACTGCCGTTAGTATAACAAGCACCACTGCAGCAATGATGCAATATTTAACTGGAACAACCCTGACATTTATTAAAAGAGCTATAAACACCACAGATACTGTAAGCATAATAATACTTATTAACAGTCCAGTATATTTTAATATCTTCTTCATACACACATCCTTTCTTCCTTGAATCTAAAAAGGACGGCACATCTTACTTATGTGCCGCCTTCATATCCATAACTAATTATTATCCTCATGTCCATAGTACTTGCCATAATATTTACCGTAATATTTGCCATAGTACTTACCATAATAAGAATTTCCTGTCATATCAACTTTATTAAGTACACAGCCAAGAAGCTTGCACCCTGTCATCTCAAGCTGTTCCTTAGACTTTCTTGCAAACTTATAGCTTATATCACCTGCTCCGATTACAAGAATTCCGCCATCACATACTTTAGAAATAACAGCAGCATCGATAACACTTCCTATTGGTGGTGTATCAATGATAATCATGTCAAATGTATCTCTTACTTCCTCAACCATTCTTGCAAATCTGTCATTACCAACAAGCTCACTTGGGTTTGGTGGTACAGGACCTGCGAATATCATACAGAAGTTAGGAACATCACTTACACATATAACATCCTTAAGATCATTCTTACCTGAAAGATAATGTGTAAGGCCGTACTTAATCTTTCCCTTTCTTCCTCTGTTCTTCATTACTGACTTTCTTGTATCAGCGTCTATAAGCAATGTTTTCATTCCATTCTGTGCGAATGACATTGCAAGCTCAAACGAAACTGTACTCTTTCCTTCACTAGGAGTACTGCTTGTTATGAATATTACCTTATTATTATCTCCAGAAAACTCTATGTTAGTTCTTAACATTTTGTAAGCTTCTCTTGTTCTGAAATCAAGATCACTCGCCTTTACTGAAAACTCCTGCATCTCTAGTCCTCCATAAACTCTATGCCATCAGCATTTCTTTTACTGTTCTTGTTATTAGTGTTCTTATTAATATCAGATGATTTAAAACTTCTTGCCTTCTCATCATCAGTGCCAAGTACTACTTTCTCTTTACCTTTCCGGGAGACCTCCTTCTGCTGGCAGTTTCTTCCTCAGCCTGATTCATAGGGATAATAGCAAGTGTACTGATACCAAGATATTTCTCAATATCTTCTGAACTCTTAATAGAATCATCTAACAAATGCTGTATTACAACAACGGCAACCGCAATTATAATACCAATAACAGCTCCAATAAGTGTCCACTTAGGAACTGAAGGTGAAACAGGACTGTCTGGAAGGTTCGCATTATCAACCACATTAACAGCCTCAATATCCATAACCTGTGTAATATGCTGTGCAGCAAGGTCTCTTACCGCATTGGCTATCTTCTGTGCCTGCTCCGGATCAGGATCTGTTACTGTAATCGCAATTATTCGTGTCTCATCTGTATTAGTTGCAGAAACCTTTTCCACAAGGCTTTCATAAGTTTCATCCAGATTAAGCTGTTTAATAACACCTTCAATAACATATCTGCTTGTAACAAGCTGCTCATAATCCTTAGAAAGAGTTGATGAAAGCTGTACATCACTATAAGTTACTGATGATCCGCTCTGCTTGTTAAGGATATATACCTTAGTTGTTGATTCATACTGTGGTGTTATAATAAAGAAGCTGTATAAAAATGCTACTGCTCCGCATACAACAGTCGCGAGTATTATAATCCATATCTTATGAAGTAATACGGCGAATATTTCTCCAAGATTAATTTCAATCTCATCTGTACTCTTATTAGTTTCCATCATTAATTCTCCTTTAATTATTCGTATCTGCTAACAGTCTATCAAATGCATTGCCATATAATATACTGTCAACATACCCCTCATCATATTTTTATAAAGCATCCTGCTGCACTCTTTCATCATAGGTGTTCTGCTGCCTTCGCAGCGATGTGCATCCGTTCCTATATAATCAACAAGCTGTTCTTTTAATAGCTTATGTACAAACTTCTTAATTTCTTTACCTGTATCTCCGGTAATGCGATGCATTAACCTGAATCTCTACCCCATGCGGCTGAGTCGCCTGACATTCTCAATATCATCAACCATACAGCTGTATCGTTCCACATGAGCTATAATAGGCTGATACCCCTCACTAATAACCTCATCCAGTGAATTACGAATATACTGATATGGGTCTGATGGCATGAACTCTACAAGAACATAATCAGTTCCGTTTATTCTGCTTATCCTTCCATTATCAACTTCCTCACACAATTCATCATGATACAGAATTTCATTGCTGGTAAAGCTTAATATCTGTTCCTGTGCGGCTGCTTCCTTTCCAACAGATTGAATAAGTTCCTTAACATTCTGCGGTGAAGCATTATGGTGCCCACTTTTAAAATGTGGCGTGGCAATCATATGCGTAATCCCCTCAGATTGAGCAATTTCAAGCATCTTAAGAGTTTCTGTTATATCTCTTGAACCATCATCTATCCCTGGCATTATATGACAATGTACATCAACGATATACTCTGCATTTTTCTTCTTATTACCAAACAACATACTATTCCTTATACTATTTTATTATAAAGTAAACCTTAAATATTTTATCAGCGTCCCAAGAACATGTCAACCATATAGACGAATATTTTAGAATTTGGTCAAAACTCAGGAACATATTATTTCCCTGAGCCTGTATTTTATTATCCAATTAATTCATAGCTCTCATTAATTTCCCCAGCCTTAATCTGAGCGATTCTTTCTGCAATCCTGCTCTTTACAAGCTCAGCAACTTCTTTTTTCTTAAGCTCACCATATTCAGAATATAGAATAGGCTTTAAGAAATGTACCTGTGTATCTACTCTTTCAAATGTATTGCTGTTCATGGATTTATATGAATCAAAAAGTGCTACAGGAACGATAGGTGTCTTAGACTGTAAACTGCATGAAAAGCAGCCTGCCTGAAATTCCTGAAGTTCATTCTTATTGTCAGTGTAACCTCCCTCAGGAAATATAAGGAAATTCCTTCCTGCTTTCACCTGTTTTGTAACATCCATAATCGCTCTTACTTTATCACGGTTATTATCAAGGTCAATAATAACTGCGTCAATAAGGCCGCAGACCTGACGGCTCATAAGCCTTTCTGCCTGTTTCTTTCCCCATAATACACCACACGGCTTTTCCTGTGCAAGAATAATTCCCAGCGCATCATATTTGCCCTGATGATTAGGATACATTATGTAATTGCTTTCCGTTGGAATATTTTCTCTGCCATATACCTTAGTTCTTGTTCTGGCACGCTTTCTCATATAGTTAATAATCCACTTGGCATATGCAAACCGTTCTTTCTCTGAATAACGGCTTTTGTTGGCAATCATTTTATTAGCTTTAGGTACAGCATGAAGCACCATGCGCCAGCTTGATATAACAGTACATTTGAAACGCAGATTAAACATTATAATTCCTCATCTTTCTATATGATACCTGCTGCAGATGCAAAATATTTTTCGAAATCACCACGAATAAGTGCATATCCTGCCTCATTAGGATGCATCCCATCCTTACTATAATATGCCTTCATGTCATCAAGTGCAAGAAAGCTTTCACGAAGACTTAATATTTCACAGCCGTTTTCCTTGGAAACAGCTGTGTCTCTCATTATGTCGCCATATTCTGCATACTCGTCCTGCATTTGCTGAACTGAGTTCACATATTCTGACATAACTTCCTTGTCTACTGATTCCGCTTTCAAGCAGATGTGAAAGATACATTTCAATAGCAATCGGAGGTGCAATTACTGATGTTACTGCTGCTCCCTTTTCCTGCAACAAATGTATCATATCCTCATAATTCTTCTTAAAATCCTGAGGGTCAACTCTGTGCCTGTGTTCATAGTCACATTTGCCCTCACATATCGACTTCCAGTCATAGTCGCAGTCGTTACCGCCACATTCAAGAAATGCCACATCAGGTACCGGATAACTTGACATTACCTGTGTAAGCCACATTTTTACTCTCTCTGATGTGAATGTCGGCATTGCAAAATTTAAAAACTTCATATTATATTGTGCCTGCATTTTCTCAAAGCCGATTGCATCTGAGCTGTGATAATTCCACGCTTCATCCGGCATAACCCCGCGCATAAGCGAGTCGCCAAACATGTAATATGTTTTCATAACCTTCCTCTTATCTTAAATTAGGAGCCGGAAGAGGATTCTCTGGTGTAACTGCATCCCAGTAATTGTTCATAAGCTTCTCTAATGCTCTCTGTGGAATCATTGGCTGCGAAGCATAATCAATCATATCCTGAGGGATATCTTCACCTTTTCCCATAACCTTACCGATTTCTGTATATCTCTTAAGATATTCATTAATCTGATTTACCATTGGTGGAATTGCAAACATTTCACTCTGTGGACAAAGAAGTGCCTGATATCTGCCCTTGCCATAGATAAAATTAAATTCCTTGATAAGTGCGTCATATATCTCCTGAGTCCTTCCGTATCCACATGATGATATAACATAATTCTTATCACCCATATCATAACGGAATTCGTGGAACGCATTATCTCCGATATCTCTTACCTTGCCCTTGTAAGTCTCCATAAGTGGCATGATTCTGTCAACAAATGTTTTCATTGGATGGCATGCCAAAGAAATACAGTGGAAAACTGTATATTATCACATCTGCATTCATGAATTTAACATGAACATCCTGCATAACATCATTGATAACGCACTGTCCCGCTGTCTTTCCCCAACAGCTCATGCATCCCATACATGGCTTAATATCCATATCTTTAACTGTAAGAAGCTCAATCTCTGCTTCTGGATTAGTCTCCTTAAGTCCCTTAAGAACCGCATTTGTCATCTGCATAGTATTACTCTTAGGTCCTTTAGGGCTTCCGTTTACTACTAAAACTTTCATTATTAATCCTCCTTGTTTTCCGCAGGAAAATCCGAGTCTCTCTAGCGAGGAGAGGATTTGTCCTCCATAAACTTCTCAAATGCTTTAAACTGTTTTCTCATCGTGTCATATCCATACTGATAGCATTGAAGAAGTTTTCATTATTATTCTCAAAGTGTCTTATCATCTGCTCCTCCGGACGGATAACAAAGACCTTTCCCTCTTCCACAAGCTTTTTCATAAACTTATCCTGCCTGTCATAAGCCTGCCTTCTGTGTGCCATAGCATCACAAAGTTCCGGATATTTCTTGTAGCTCCACTCTATAAGCTTCTTTACCTTAGAATAATCTGTAGGCTTAGAACCCTCCGGCTTGGTAAGTACAACAACAATCTTATCGCACCCCTTCTCAACTGCTCTTTCAAGCGGTATCGAATCGATAATACTTCCATCAAGATAATGATAGCCGTCAATTTCAACAGGTTCGCATATAAATGGCACAGAGCAGCTTGCCATCTGACACTTCAAAAATTCATCCTTCGTCTTAAAATTCCCTTTATACTCAGCCTTTCCAGTCTCGCAATTAACAACAACACTCTCACACTCTGTCTTAGATGCGAAAAATGTGTCAAAATCATAAGGAATATCTTTAAGAGCATATTCGGCTACCAGCATTTCAAGATTAAGAATCTTCTTATTCTCGAAAAGCTGTCCGACTCCATAATAGCTTTCAGCATTTTCATGGGTAATTATCTTTTTCGTTCTTCCTTCCTGTCTGGAAACATAGTTTACCGCATTACCTGCCCCCGCAGACACTCCTATAACATAGTCATAATAAATGTCCTTCTTAAGCATGTAATCAAGCACTCCGGCAGAGAAAATACCTCTCATAGCCCCGCCTTCCAGCACAAGTCCTGTCTTTACTTCACTCATAGGTGACCTCTATTTAGCGTTAGCTTCTACATAATCAACAATATCTTTAACAGTTTCAAGCTTGGCATCAGAACTGAATCTGATCTTAAACTCATCCTCAACAGTAATAGCAAGTAACATCATATTAAGAGAATCAACTCCTAAATCTGTTGCAAGAACACTGTCCATTGTAATAGTTGCCGGGTCGCACTGTGGCATAACCCTTCCAAAAATTTCCTTTAACTTATCAAATACCATAATAAAATCTCCTTTTGATTTATTTTATGAAATCCGGTGGGTGGGTGTGCAGACGGACGGTTCACGGTTTATGGGTTTATGCTCCAAAAACACGCTTCCACTCGGCTACGGACGCAACGGACACTAAGCTCTGCTTCGGTGCGAGGACTTCGTCCTCTCACCTCGCATTTGCTAAGTGCCGGCGTCCTCCGACGGTTTTTCCACACAAACCTATAAACCGTGAACCTACGACTGACACCTTCCCGGATTTTATTAACTAAATGGGATCGCCAGCCGGAGGCTGGCTGCCCGTCCGTCTGTCACTACACCTGATTCCTCAAAATCTTCATTGCGCCATTTCTCTTAAAATCTTCTGTACGCACCTTAAGTTTAAGCACTCTCTTGAATGGTGGGAGTTCCTTATTAACCTCATTAACAGTTTCCTGCAATCTGTTCTGGATTTCTTCCTCAGATGCACCCTCTAATTCAGGCATATATGGAATAATCTCAACACCGATAACAGTGTTTCCATTCATTTCCATCTCCTGTACAAGACAATCCTTTACAAGCGACTGCTTGTAGAACAATTCCTCTATCTCTTCTGGCGATACATTTTCACCATTAGGAAGAATGATAAGATTCTTGATACGACCTGTTATGTATATCCAGTCATTATCATCAAACTCAACAAGGTCACCTGTCTTAAACCATCCGTCTTCTAATACTTCTGCTGTATGCTCAGGATCCTTGTAATATTCCTTCATTACATTATCACCCTTAATCCAGAGTTCTCCGTCAACAACCTTAACCTGCTGTTCTGGATAAATGTGTCCCATAGATTCAGGCTTCTTATCTGTATCGCAATTGCCTGATGTCAGGTTAGCACACTCTGTAAGTCCATAACCCGCGCATAATGTAATTCCTAATTCACGGCACTCTGCCATCTGTCTTGGAGGAACAGGTGCAGCTCCGCACATGATAAGCTCAAGATCTCCTAAGAATGCTCTTCCCTTCAGCCTGGCAATGTTAAGGATAATCTCAACAAGACCAGGAACAAGTACAAGCGTTGTAGGTCTTACAACAGGAATATCACCGATACCGGCTCTCATATCAACACATGTATATATAAGCGAACCTGTATACAATTTAGCCATATATCCCATAATTGCCCCAAATATGTGTGAAAGAGGAAGCATAGCTATATATCTCTTATGGAGAATACTTCCCGGTCCAAATACTCCATTAAATGAGCCTCTCATAATAGAACCGTGGCTGTGAACTGCACCCTTAGGCGCTCCTGTAGTTCCACCTGTAAAGAAAATGGCTGCTGTAGTATCCTTTTCAACATCTGCAAATGCGCTTTCAGTCTCACCAATAGAAGTGCTTGGCCATGTCTTACAAGGAAGATTAGCCGTAACCTCTGTAAATTCCCTGCCAACGAACATACCAGCAAGGTCAAACTTCATGCTGATTCCTGCAAGTGCCTTATCGTTAAGTGCATTAGGAAGCATAATAAGTACATGTCCAGCCGCTGGAATTGCAAGGAAAAGCTCCATTGCATCAAAATTGTTCTTTGCAAGTACTGCTATGTTAGAACCCTTCTCAAGTCCTAATGAATTAATAAATGTAACTCTCTTAGCAACTCTTGAAACAAGCTCCTCATATGTATATGTAGTAACCTTGTCACTTATGGCTGGATAATCAGAATATTGCTTCTTAATAAATTCAAGAAACTTTGGAATAGTTGGAATATATTCCAAAGTAGCCATTTCATCAGTATCTACCATGTTATAAAAATAATTATTCATGCTTTGCTCCTTTTTTACTTTATTGAAATCCGGTGGGTGGGGTGTGACGACGGACGGTTTACGGTTTATGGGTTTATGCTCTAAAACACGCTTCCGCTCGGCTACGGACGCAACGGACACTAAGCTTCCTGCTTCGGGCGAGGACTTCGTCCTCGCACCTCGTATAAGTGCCGGCGTCCTCAGACGTTTTTCCACACAAACCCATAAACCATGAACCTACGACTGACACCTTCCCGAATTTTATTAACTAAATGCGTGGTCGCCAGCCGGAGGCTGGCTGTTCGTCTGTCATTCACCCCACTACTGCTGCCCGCCTCCGGCATCCAGACCGCACCACAGGGGCTGCGAGCCGGGTGGGAACGAAGGACTGAGGGGTATGGCGTTTTGAAACCGTTGGAGGACGCCGGCACTTGGCGAATCCGTGTAGGAGGGCGGTGAAAGCTTGCTTTCAACAGCCCGCACTCCCTACACAGATGAGCCTAGTACCGCTGCGTCCAAGACCGAGCGGGAGCGCGTTTCAAAACGCCATACCCCGCAGTCCGCACGCTTTCCAGCCGGCCGCAGCCCCGTCCGTCCTGTCACTACCTTCCGAGCTGCTCCACAGCCTCCCGGAACCTCGCACACTCCCCTGCGAGATACTCCGCATTAAGCCCTTTTCCCTCTTTAGTAAGTTCCATCGGCTCGCCAACATACAGCTTAAGTCTCTTCCCAAACAGCTTATGATATTCTCCGTCATTATATACCGGAACAATTTTTGCACTTGACATAACTGCCAACATTGCAAAGCCCGGCTTGAATTCATCCATAACCCCTGTCTTAGAAGTATGTCCTTCTGGGAAAATTATCATATTATCTCCTGCACGAAGATGCTCCGATGCTCCTCTTATCCATGTAATATCTGTTCCAAAGCGGTCTACAGAAATAAACTTACCACCGCTTGTAAGCCACTTTAGAATCTTCTTATCAGCCCAGTCTTTGGCTATTATAAGGACACTGTTCTTAAACAGCATATAAAACATCTGTCCGTCATTATGTCCCACATGATTGCCAATAAATATGACTCCGCCTTTTTCAATTTCCTCTTTAGCTTTTCTGCTCTGATAACATATCTTAGGTCTGAACATAATATACAGGTAAGCGTATAAAAGACCTCTCCCCATACTGGCTGTTACATTAATAAATGCATTTTTCTTTCTCATTTGATACCTCTTGCTGTCAAATCATTTATCCGCGTATTACTATTTAATCACAAGTTAATACACAAACGTTCCAATATCATACAATATGTTTCCAATCAGCATTGTATGTTTTTTAACAAATATTTTCAAAGGTCAATTAATTTCTTTTGGCACTTATGTAACATTTTGTCGTATTTTGTTTACTATCATTTGCAAATGTTGTACAATATAGTTAACTGCAAAATACATTTTTATAGTATTTTCATAACAATTTTATATATATTTTATAATCTGATTAATAGGAGTTTATTATGGCAAAATTTGAAGAAATCAGTTTTACTTCTGCACATGAAATTAAAGCTGACCGCAGAATTCTAAAACTAAAAAGCGATTTACGAAGCACTTGTTGAGCTTATGCAGAAGAAAAGCTTAATTCAATAACAGTTACTGAGCTTGCTGCACAGGCTGACATTAACAGAAAAACATTTTACACATATTATTCAACTGTCAATGATGTTCTTGATGAAGGAATTAATGAGCTTATAACATCTCTTAAAGATCTTTTGTGCGCTATGTCTGAGGATTATAATATGTTCTCACCTCAGACTTTATTTGCATTTCTTAATACAATTATGTCTGATGCAGATATTGCAAGAGACCTTTTGCTTCAGACAACGGAAGCCTGCTTTTAACAGACTCCAGAAAGCATTGCAGGAGACCCTTCTCAAAGAGCTGGTAGACAAGGATATTAAGATGAATGTTCCTGCTGAACAATATCCTCTTATTTCTAACTTTGTCGCTGGCGGAATGATTTCCGCGTATTATGAATGGATAACTAACCCTGACGGTATTACTCTTGATGAAATGGCACGCACACTTACAACGCTTATTATTTCTGGCGTTCACGCATTTGCATAAGGAGAGCTTATGACTTTTAATGACAAATTTAAGTTTCTGATGGATATAACAAACACTAATAACACAACTCTGGCTGGTGCTGTTGGCATCGATAATTCTGCTGTAAGCCTGTATCGCAGTGGTAAGAGAAAATGTCCTCGTAATAAGGAAATTTTAAGACGAATGTCGGACTATTTTGCCTCTTCAATTAAACTCAGCTATCAAAGAAAGGCTTTGGCTCTTGCATCTGATTATAGCAGATTCAATCATTCCAGACCTTTGCCTGAATATTCAGATATGCTTTACCAGTGGCTGGCGGATGAGCTTCCTCAGACCAATACACTGGTTGACGGCATTCTTAATGAAAATATCTCTTCATCAGGCACTAATAATATTATGGGAATAAAATCCATTGACGTAATTCCCAATGCTACCAGTATTCTTTATAAGTCCGAAGGAAAAAACAGGCTGTTATCAGTTTTATCAACCATCTTCTTACCCTTGAAGACCATGGTACAGTATATGTATGGATTGATGATGATGTTTACAGTATATTTGATAATAAAGAAATTCTTAATTCTATACAGGAGCTTCTGCTCAGATTGATAGATTATGGATATACTATATGCCAGATTTCCCCTCTGTTAATACCACTCAGTTTTTGAAGAGTTTTTCTACTGGGTTCCGGCATATATTACCGGACGGGTGAAATCTTACTACTATCCTCGCATGCGTGATAATCTGTTTTCAAAATAAGCATAATTTATCCTCCGCATGTTGCAGTTTACTCTGACTGCCTTTCAACGGTAAGTGATAATTCATTTACTGTTATGACAACCGAACCTGCAGTTATTTCTATTAAAGAAAACGAATTCAAAACTTTTTTATCCTACTGCAGGCCAACCATGAATATATATGAATCAGCAGAGGATGTTTCTAAGTGTTTCCACCGTATCTTAAACACCCATGTAAACCATATCCAGAAGGGATTGAGCCTTCCTCCAGCAGCCATGCCGGAAGAGCTGATAACAGAGTTTCTTAATAATAATCCTGACAGCCTTGGTGTAAATCTGCGTACCTCTTACCAGTTATCCACTGTATTTGATGATTTACGCAATGTTGATATATGTCCACTGGCAACTGCTGAAGAAGTTATAGCTGGCCATGTTCCGGTTATTTTCCCTGTTGTAAGACAACAGACAGCTGTATATTACACGCCCCGTTCTTATGCAAAGCATCTGCAGAATATTATAAGAATTATGGATACACATGCTGACTATTTCTTTGTTCCGATACAATATGATCCAGATGATAACATATGTATAATTGTTAACGAAGGATCAGAGGCAATGCTTATCCGTACAGCCCTGCCAAGCATGATTTTTGATTTCAATCACCCGCAGATTGTACAGAACTTTCAGGAATATCTTTACAAGATTGCCAACGAAATTGGTTATTCGGATATCAATCGTAAGAAAATCCGGGCACAGCTAAAGGAATTAATAAATGTACTAGAAAAAGCATAAAAAATTACCGGTTAAGTTCTTAATATATACAAACTTAACCGGTATTTTTATTCTGATTACATCTTAAAATACTTCATATCTTCATTAAGCTGGTCTGATACTTCCTTAACCTTAGCTGCTGTTTCTGCAAGAATATTAATAGTTGCATTAAGCTCCTGCATAGAAGATGTTGTCTGCTGTGTTGAAGCAGCATTCTCTTCTGATATAGCAGAAAGATTAGATATTACATCAACAACGGTAACTCTTGAACTGTCGCATACTTCGGCATTGCCTTTAATAACATCTGTTCCATGCTTTGAAACATTAATGCCATTACCAACTTCCTTAAATCTTTCCTTAGTTGCTGCAAGCTTTTCATACTGCTCTCTTACAAGAACTTCTGTACTTCTCATAACCTCAAGTGTTTCTTTCGAATCATTCTGGAGATCTGTAATAATCTCCTGAATCTTACTTGCTGTGCTGTCAGATTGTGATGAAAGCTTCTGAATCTCTGATGCAACAACTGCAAATCCTTTCCTGCTTCTCCTGCTCTTGCAGATTCAATAGAAGCATTCAGTGATAACAGGCTTGTCTGGCTTGCAATATCTGCAATAAGTGAAGCAGCATTGCCAATCTTATCTACCGATTCATTAGTTGTCTCTATCTGTTTTGCAATTCTTGCAACTGCATCAGTAGTTCTCTGACTGCATCACTTAATTCAATCATTGTATCCTGTGAAGCATTTTCGGCTTCTTCCATGTTCTTAGATGTCTTTGTAAGGTCAGCAATATTATTAACTATCTGAGTAATCTGTTCACCCATTGTCATAATTTCATTAGTTGCTGTCTCAATCTCTTCTGCCTGTGATACTGCACCCTTAGATATCTCTTCTACTGCTGTACTGATTTCTCCTGCAGCAACACTTGACTGTGAAGCCATAGAGTCAATTGAATTACCTGACTCACCAAGATCTGTTGCAGACTTTGCAAGACTTCCAACAATTTCTCTTAACTTAATTATAAGAGTTTCAAGGGCTCTGCCCATGTCTCCGATTTCATCCTTTCTCTTAAGTACAGTCTTATCAACCTCTACTGTAAGATCTCCTCCGGCAACTTTCGTTACAGATACACTTGCTCTCTTAATCGACTTTGAAATACTCTGTGCTATAAATGTTGCCACAATTCCTACTAATATAAGTACTACTGCAGAAACTATAAGCATTGTTCCAACCTTCTGCATTATATAGTTTGTAATATCTGATGTAGGCTGTCCTGCAAATACACATCCTACAACCTGGTTATTATCCTTTAGTGGCACATATACTGCACAGTATCTCTTTCCATCTACCTTATAATTAGTATCTCTATATGTCTTTCCCGTCTTAACTACATCCCACACTTCACTTGATATATCTGTTCCCGTTAATCTTGCTCCCTTTTTATCAGTAAGCGTTGTAAGAACTCTCTTGGTTCCATATGTAAGTGTAACCTGGACATCATTCTTGGAGTTCTTGACATATATATCAAGTGCAGCCGGTTTAATAGTCAATTCTTCACCACCCTTGAATAATCTACCGTTCTTATATTCATAGTTGCCTTTAATATCCTCATAAGAACTCTGTACTGCCCCACTTAACAGTTCTAGTCCATCCATGGCCTCTTCTTCCAGTCCTGACTTAAGACTCAATATTGTAGTTGTAATAAGCCCCAGTACCATAGCAATTACCGGTACAATAGCAAGCATAAACAGTCTGAATGTAATACCTGCTCTTCTCTTCTTTCCGTCAGCAGCAACCTGTTTAGCTTTCTTCTTAACCTCTGCATCAAGCTTTCTTCTTTGCCCTGACCTCTTTTACCTTCTTCTCGTTCTCAGCCTTAATCTCTTTAACCTTTTTCAGTTCTTTCGGCCTTAGTATGCATTATCCCATTATAAGACCTCCCTTTCCTCTTATTAAATTATTCACCAGAACATTTTCTTGTTCATATTGTTCTTTAGATTATACACTATTACACCAATTTTAAAAACCTTTTCTTGTCAAAATATTAAAGTTTCGCCAAAATTGCTATAATCCGCCTTTTTCTTTTTCTTAAGCACATTTGCTTTTATATATGCAAATGTATACTCTTCCCTTTATCAGCAAGCATCTTCAAAAGATTGTGAAGAAGCTCATCTGTTTCCGGATGCATAATATAATGCCCAAGCCCCTTAATATAGTAATCCAATGGATCTGAATCTTTGTACTTGTCTTTATTATATATCCTGCTCGCTGCAACTCTGTCGCAAAACATCTCAGCAACATATTTCACAGGCATTTTCATTCCTGCAAGAATAGTGCTGTTACCATCGACATCGTAATCTATCCAGTATTCAAAATGATGTTTGTTCCTACCCTTATGATGCAGCCATGCCTTTGAAACACCTTCATCTTCACGCTGGGCATTATTAGGACTTCTGTGTCCATCCTGATAGTACTTAACTCCTTATGAACTCCGATGGTGAATATTTTGACAAATCATGCATCATTCCCTGCCTGTATAATCCAAGCTTAAAGCAGTATTTTCTCACCAGCCTTCTGTGGGAATTAACCGTGTGCAAATGCCCATTGAAATTATGCAGCAACTTCTTCAATGTCATACAGACTCATCCTCCATCATCATTCTTCTACATATCCATCAGCGGTTCTGTCTATAACCTCACCTGTATCAGGATTAACTGAAATCCCATTAACCTCAAGTCTCTCGTCAATCTGAATTACAAGGCACTGTCTTCCATCAATTACCTGTGTACTCACAATATCTGTCTTATCTGAATTAATCTTTATGACAACATCCGGCGTTTTCACTTCAAATTTCTTACCAGATGAAACATTTGATGCAACAAGCTTTCCATGTTCACCGGCAGCCATCTCAAAGTGCTCCTCGAAATCAAGCTTTTCCTCTTTAACACCACTTTTTTCCAACAGATCCTTCATCTCAGTTTTATCAAGCATAACCGGTGCCGGACTTTCCTGCTTCTTCTCTTCTATAATCTGCTCAAGATTTTCATGAATATTCTTCACAATCTCAAGGTCAGCCTCTTCACCAAGTGCCTCATTAACAAGTGATGTAAATGTTTCCTTCTGCTGCTTTGCAGGAAGCGGAACCGCACAGTCAAGCAGGCAGTCGATAAGCCCGTCCTCAAATTCACTGACATCTTTAGTATAGAAAAGAGTCATATCCTCATCTGCACTTTCTTATTAAATGCCGGGAACAGAAATCCCACATCAGGTACATCTACCATATGATTCTGCTTCTTATCATGGAAATTATTGTCCTCCTCATCATACCCAAGCCCCGGCTTAGAAAGATTCACATGACATATACTGCATAAAATGTAGCTGTAAACCTCATCAGATGCATCATCCATCTCTATATTATCAGTAGTAACCGCAGGAATATCATATACCTGATTAATTAGAAGAATCAGATAATTACCAACATAGCTGTAATTATTGATAATCCTGTCATAGAATTCGTTAAGAAGTCTGTCATCCTTAAGACCGCTGTCTCTTAAATTCATTAAAAATGTTCTTGCGCCCTCATCAGCATACGCATCGACATTAAACTTCATATCAACCAGATTCTTTTCCTGTTCCTGAAAGAGTCTTCTTAAATATATCAAAATATTTATGCTTCTCCTCTTCCGGAAGATTAAGAAAATTCTCATTAAACTGTGTTATCTTATTTCGCTCACCATCAACATAGCATCCGCATAACCTTAATATTCCACAGTCCTCTAATGTATATTGTGATTTAATTTCATTAAGTTCTTTTCGTGTCATAACTAACTCCATCCTCTGATTATTTATTTACTCATAGCCGGTATTGTCTGAATGTAAACATATTGTGTAATTATAGCATATACTGATGCCCACATGTAAAAAAGTTTCAATTCATGCAAGCATGATTACAGTACATTTTATATTCTCCTCGCTATCCGCGCATAAACTTCCCCGGTTCTGGGGAACCGGGGATGAGTAGAGGGATAGAAATATAGTCAAATATAAGGAATTATGGAGTTATCCTTATATCTGTGTGTAATGTTAATTGTAAAATCATTCAAATTCATTCAAACAAATTCAATTTCTTTACAATCATCTATATTATAGCATATTATTTTGTCAATCAACAGTTTTTTGCCATTTTTTAAAAACAGTATTTTTGTCAATTTTTGTCATTTTTTGTGACATTAGTTGTCAATATTATTTAACTTTTGCTTATACACTTTTGCAGTTGGTGTTATTGCCAGTCCCCTTCACCTGTTTCTTTAAGACATACCGGCATGTCATTACCTATCCTTCTCATGGAATCTATAACCTCGTCTGCAGGAATTACGCTCTTTATACCCGCCATTGTCATCTGTGCCGCCGTAATTGCATTGACTGCCCCAGAAACATTTCTCTTTATACATGGAACCTCAACTAATCCGCAAACCGGATCACATGTCAGCCCCAGCATACTCTTTAAAGCAAGTGCCGGGCATTTGCACATCCTTCACTATCTGCTCCCTGCATATAAGCCAGTCCCGCCGCTGCCATTGCACTTGCCGAACCAATCTCTGCCTGACAGCCACCTGCTGCTCCTGCAATAGATGCATTTTCAGCAATTACCGCACCTATTCCGGCCGCAATTAATAACGCTTTTACACATTCATCTTCTGTAACGCCAAAACATTTTTCATAAGACAGTAATACAGCCGGAATAACACCACATGAACCTGCTGTAGGTGCTGCTACTATTCTCTTCATGCATGCATTCGATTCCCCATCTTTAATGCTTTTTCCATAACCACACCAATAAAATCACCACATATATTTCTGCCAGACTCATTATAAATTCGCATTTTATATCCATCACCACCAGCCATTTTACTTGGTGACCTCAACTGCTGGTCATATTGCTCATCTGCGCTCTTCATAGCCTGATACATCTTTTTCATCTGTGCAAATACATCTCTTTCAGACATTAGCTTGTCACGTGCTTGTCCCGTAAGAACAACCTGCCATAATTCCTGCTTATTATTAATACTTAATTTCACAAGGTCACTGATTGAATGATATTCTGCCATAAATCCTCCATTTTCACCAATAATTATGCTAATCAAATTCTACATTATGATTATTCCAAGCCAAGATAAGTCACCTTGACAACACCTTCTGCATGTCTTAACCAGTTAATTCCCTCCTCTGGCACCCTTGGTCACACTCAAGCACCATAACTGAATTGCCGCCTCTGCCAGCCCTGTACAACTGCATGGCAGCAATATTAACTGATTTGTGTGCAAGCATTGATGTAACTTCTGCCACATGTCCAGGCTGATCCATGTTATGCACAACAAGTGTCGGATAATCACCTGAAAATTCGTAGATATACCGTCAATCTGAGCAATATTAATTCGTGATCCTCCAAGTGATTCACCAACAACTTCAAGATTCTTACCAGTTACAGATGTCAGGAAAATCTGGGCTGTATTCGGATGTGCATCTCTTAATGCTGATTCTCCGAAAACAACCTCTATACCATGCTCCTTGGCAATCTCAAAACTGTCGGGAATTCTCATATCATCCGGTTTCATTCCAAGAAGTCCGGCAACGAGCGCCTTTCTTGTTCCATGTCCTTTTCCTGTTGCCAGAAACGATCCATATAGAAGGATTTCTGCTTTTGCAATCGGCTCTCCCATAAGTTTTCCTGCAATATAACCAATTCTGACAGCACCTGCTGTATGTGAGCTTGACGACCAACCATCACAGGTCTATTATGTCAAATATATCCATAAATTATCCTTCTTTCCAAGATTTTAAAAGCCACCGCTCCTATACAGAAGCGATGGCACCTTTGCTATCATTGTCTTTAGAATACTATTCCGGCAGTTTTTGTAAAGTGTAAAATACATTGTTGTAAAGCTTGCCAAACCACCTATTGCATTAGATACGGGCTCAGCAATAAATACTCCTTCAACTCCAAGTCCAAGCATAGGAAGAATAATTGTAAGCGGAACAACTATAATTACTTTCCTGAATATCGAGAAAAATACCGCCCTCTTTGCACAGCCAAGTGCTGTAAATGTCGACTGTCCCACGAATTGGAATGACATAAAAAGAATCCAAAAATACAGCTTTAACGCATGTTCTCCTGAAACTATCATAGCCTTATCAGTCGTGAATACCGACAGAATCTCTTTCGAAATATAATTACAGCAAGCCATGCAATGAGCATGTATAAAAATCCAATTGCCGCCGTGAACCTAATTGCTTTTCTGACTCTTTCATACTGCTTTGCACCATAATTGTAGCCAAGAACAGGCTGTGCACCACTTCCAAGCGTACTACCGGGAACAGAAAGAATCTCCCTGACTGAATTAATTACAGTCATAATTCCTACATACATATCCCCGCCATACATAAACAGCATTTTATTACATACAACCTGTACGAGGCAGTTAGTTCCTGCATAACAAATCCTGATATTCCAAGAGATGTAATCTTTCCAACCATCCCTGCTTTAAGAATCAGATTTTCTTTTTTATATGGTAAAATGTTTTCTTTCCCATAAAAGCTTAAAACCCACATAAAAGACACGCCTTATTACTGTGGCTATTGCTGCACCATAAACTCCCATATGAAGCCCATATATGAACACTGGATCAAGAATGAGATTAATAATTGCACCAAGCATAACTGTCATCATGCCCTTTTTAGGATATCCCTGTGCATTAATAAATCCGTTAAGTCCGGTTGAAAACACTGAAAATATCGTTCCCAGAAGATATATTTTAAGATACTGGTCAGCATATACATAAGTTTCTTCACTTGCTCCGAAAAGGAACAGTACTGGTCTTTTAAATATATAGCATAACGCCATAAGTGCCAGCGATGTAACAAAAGCAATGATACAACCTGTCCTAGTATAAGTTCCGCTTTCTTTTTTGCTCCTCTTGCCATAGAAAAGAGCGGCACACCACCTGTTGAAAACAGATTAGTAAATGCCGCAACAAGTGTTGTAATAGGAAAAACCAGTCCTATTCCTGTTAAAGCATTGCTTCCAATAACAGGAAGATGCCCAATGTATATCCGGTCAACAACATTATACAGAATCTGTATAAGCTGAGCGACCATAAGCGGAATTGCCTGATTAATAACATTTTTCCAGACTTTTCCCTGTGAAAAATCGCTTTGCATTACTATTCCTCATCACTTACATGTTCTTTAATATCTTTAGCATCTACAATGATATCTGGTGCTGTGCTGCCTGTTGAAGCAGTACCTCCCGCCTTACTTTTATAACCTGCCACGATTTCTCCAGCGACCTCTCCAATTTTATTTCCTGCTATTTTAATACCTTTTTCGGCAGTTTTCGCAGCTTTCATAGCTTGTCAATTTCTTTGACAAAGGAAGAAGCCTTATCTGCTGCTTTGTTAGTAACATCTACAGCCTTTCCTACACCATTTAAAACCTTTCTTTATTAATCAAACTCATAAAAATTCCTTTCAAAGCAGCTAATCCCCAATATAACTAATATATACTGGATTCCAGCAGTTTTATATAACTGTCTTTCGCTAATATTTCAGCATAATTACTGCATTTATCTTATCCGTATTTAAAGATATTATACATCCTTTGTCAATTCGGTAAAATGTGCTTTTACTTCGTCATTTTCAATAATTCTTTACAATAATCGATACTTATATAGTTAAATTGTGGACCATTAAAGTATTCTTCTGGCATAATCTCATATGCCGCATCAAGATAACTTATATTATGCATATGTCCAAGATAATCGACATCTCTTCTTAAAATATTATACGAAATCTCTTTATATTCTGTATCGGGAATCTCATTTTAGTAATTTCTTCTGAAAACACACGTCTTTCTGGCTCAGATTCATACCTATCCATAATTTCAGCGGTTATTCTGACTGGTCTTCTTTTGTTAATATCCATATATAACCAGCGTGATGTCGCAATAATAACTGTCTGACCATTACTATCAAGCACTTTTAAAATCTCTATCAGCAAAGCTTATTTGCAGTTGTTGACCATGTATAAACAGTTAATTCATCATTATATGCAGGGCGCCTTATAATCTTCATCTGCCAGTTCAAAACAACCCATGCACAGCCTGTTTCATTGATTTCATTAAGTCCAAGCCCTACTGTAGCAGAATGCAAGCCTGCAATATCCTCCAAAATAGTAAGAATAGCCCTGTTAGTAGCCTTATTTTCCCTTCCACAATCCTCAAGACCAATTCTGTATGTGTAATTAAATACCATAATAACCTCATTAATTTGTTTTAATATTCAATATTTTATTAATTATACAGTCACAATTACAATAACTCAAGAGATGTAATAAAGAATTGTGGTTACAGATCCCCTCAAACACTATATATTGTGAAAATGTTTCACATGAAACATGCAAAACTTATGTTCTTTTGGCTTGCTTGTGTTTATTATAAACTTTGAACTCAGTTCATTTTTATATAATTTTAATATACCAGTATTTAGTTATATTTTGAACTGAGTTCAAAGTTTATTGATTAATAATACTTTAGCACTTTTTATTATAAATATAATTTGAACTCAGTTCAGAATTTTAATAATATCTTTGTGTTCTTACTTATCTTGTCTTATATGATTCTTTATTTAATAAATCTTTTATTATATAATTATTAATCAAGGCATAAATTTCAGGATATAATATGTCTTTCTTAAAATTAATCCATATATTAATTATTGAACTTAGTGCAAAGTTATTATAAAAGTATAATTATGTCAAAAATGAACTCAGTTCAAATATTTCTCAAAAACATTTCTAAAAGCAATTGAAAAGAAGCCAAAATGTTGTATAATAAACTTATAATAATATGCGAAAGGAAAACTATGACAGAAGTAATTAGTTTAATTAATGAAAAAGGTGGAGTAGGCAAATCAACATCAGCAATTACAATAGCACAGATTCTGCTATTTCAGAATACAACGTATTATTGATTGATCTTGATCCACAGATGAACACAACTAAAATGTTTGGACAGGCAGAAGCTAATCCTGATATTAATTATGAACATCTGTTTTGCGAAAGACAAAAAATAAAATGAAGTAATGAGCTACATAACTGAAACTGAATATAAAACATTTCTATACTTACAGCATCACGAGAACTTAACAGTCTTATATATAAGATATACGATAAAATGAAAGAAACTAATGTTGAATTATATTTACGCTATAACTTGAATTTAATTAAGGACGAGTTTGATTACATAATTATAGATAATTCTCCGTTCAAATCATATCTTACATCATGTGCAATGTGCGCAAGTGATAAAATTATTACACCTATCTGTGTAGATAATTTCTCTTATGATGGACTTATGTCACTTTCGATACTATAGAAGAACTAAACGATAAATATGCTTTAAGTATTGAATTTGCAGGTATATTTATGACTCGTGTAGCAGGAAGAACTACACTTTTCCGTCAGATGTATGAAAGTTATGAAAATATGTTCGGTGACAGATTTCTTCCAATTTCTATAAGGAACTGCATAGCTGTCAATGAATCAAACACTACATTTGAACCTTTGTTAACATATGACAAAAGTGTCCGGCATCGCTTGATTATGTTGAACTTGTCAATTATCTTGGATTAATGGACACACCTCATTACCGTAAGCTTGCAAAATATCTGAAAGGAGAGAAGTAGTAATGGCAAAGAAATCATTTAGTGCCGGAACAACTAAATCCGGTGTACTCAATAACGATGGTGGTGAAAAACTCAGAGAAATCCAAGCTAAGACACAATACAATTTTAAATACATTCCAAAAGAAAAGATTATTCCAAATCCTAAGAATGAGCAGTATTCACAGGATGGAATAGAAGCACTCAAAGAAAGTATTCTTGTAAATGGTCTGCGTCACAATCTGTCTGTTTTATATGATGCTGAAACAGACCTATACAGACTTATTTCTGGTGAAAGAAGATATCATGCTATATGCCAGATGACTGATAAAGAATACCGGGATAACTTTCCTGCAGGAATACCTTGTAAAGTAGAGAAATCTGATGTAAATGCTATTGATGAAGAAATTATGCTTATTTCCGCCAATCATGATGTCAGAGAATCAAGTATGGAAGTAAAAAGATGGGAAGTAAGCAGACTATTAGAGCATGAAGCCAAGAAATTAAAAGGTGAAATTAAAAATATACACGCTGAAATTGCTAACCAGCTTAATATCTCTGAAAGACAGGCAAGAAAATATACAACAGCCGAGAAGCTTATACCAGAACTTTCTGAATTACTTAATTCTAATGGCATTGATCTTAATCAGGCAGATAAATTCGGCAAACTTGATGAAGATGCACAGAAAACAATTCTTTCTATTATTCAGAAGAATGGAACTATTGAAAATGCTGAGTTTCAATCTATTAAGAAACTTTCTGAAGAAAGAGCAGATGAAGCGAGACAGTATAAAAAGCAGCTTGATTCTGCTACAAAAAGAAATAGAAGATAAAAGAAACATACAATTGAATTACTGGAACAAAGAATAAATGATTTTCAAAGCAATAGTAATTCTACAGAAAAAATAATCTGATAAAGACGAGATGGTTAAATTCGCAATGCTGGCAAAAGAAAAAGCCGAAAAGGAAAAGGCTAAGATGGAAGCCCAGGTAGAAAAGCTTAAGCAGCAGCAAAAGGAAAAAGAACAGCGACAGACATCTATCTCTGATTCTGAATTAAAAAGAATAAATTCGATCGCAAAACTGGAACAGTCACTTAGTTTATTAGAAAATAATTTTGATGTACTAAAAATAATAAATCAATCATAAAAACGACACGGAATTAAAAACGTGTTGAAATTTTAAAGGACAGAATCGTTGATTTAATTGAAAACCTTTAATATGACCATATATGACTTTTATGATATAGATACATATTTGTATTATGACATCATAAAAATCGTTGTTTGGTCAAATAACAAAGTTAATTTTTGACGGATATTATGCATGAAATACTATTTATGCATTAATATCCGTCTTTTATATAAATGTATATATATATATTATCAACAAATTAACATATATTGATAAATGAGAAATCTGGAAAGACAGATGATTACTGATTTTGAGAATAATTAAGACGTATATGTTTTCAGAAATGATGAATTTTATTTAAATCAAACATATAATTTTTTTAAAAAGTCTTTTGTATTTTTATAAGAATTTTTTTTCAGAAAAAGGTTTTTTAAGTATTTAGTCTTTTTAGTCAATTATCGTCTTTTTCCATAAATAATTAATATATTAGTCATTATTGCCACTTTTATAATAACTTTTATCATAATTTTAATAAATGACATATATTTAACTTAAGAAACGAAGATCAGGTAAGGGGAGGAAGAATCTTTATATAATTTATGAAGAGTTTGGATAAAAGACACAGAAAAGACTGTTTTCAGGCAGCCTTTTAAGATTATTAAATTGAGCTCGTATTATTGTTGACATAAGACCTGCAAGATTATTTACAGTCTTTTCGTACATATAATATTCTTTATAAACAACAGACAGAGCATTCATCACAATTTCATAAGAATAGTGTAAGGAAAGACTTGCAATATCATCAATTTCAATATCAGTGAGCTTCATAAGTTTATAAGAAGCAACTGAAGTATTAATATTAAAATGAGCTGAATTTTGCAGAAACAGTTTCACCGGAATTAACATAAGCCACATTCTGGTTGAACTCCCATATAAAATTCTGCAGGATTCCTACATATTCCTCATGTACATAAGCTTTCTGGTTCTTTGGGATATATGCTTTATCGATCTCGAACCGGACAACATCATCTTTGAATGTAACATTGAATATATCGGAGTTTTCGTAAGCTTTGCTTTAATAACCGAAGGCTTGCAGTAAGATGGAAGCGTATTACGTATATCGCGTATGTTCTTGTAATCAACACTTGCAACACCTTTTAATTCAGGAGCATCAAGACTTAACAGTTCTCTTATAAAGATACGGAGTGATCCATAGGAATCTGTTGAATTAAGTTTTGTTAGCAACTCCTTTGACATGACAAGAAAACCTCGCCCACCCTTATTGGCAGGAAGGTAGTAGTTTTCGTAATCATTGAGGATAACATTAATAAGCCCATACTCATTCTTTGAATATGAGATATATGTATATTCTTCAAGTACCTTAAGATTATTCCATACAGTTCTTACATTACACCCGATAACAGACGCAAGTTCACATGCTTCCAGATTATATACAATTCCGTTATTATCAGGGTGATAAAATGCAATAACAAAAACAGTTTAATGGCATTAGCCTTAAGCATGGTCTGTAACCATAACGGTTTTTCATTATGGTAAACTTTTTTATACACATTCTTCTGGATTAATGTCTTATGTGGACAACTTGCACAGGAAGCACAGGCATCAGCATAAGGCTTTATTTTCATCAAATGTATTGATGATAGCTTTGTATTTACATGTTGAACAAGCTGTAATACTATAATCAATGGCATCTAGTAGTTTCAATTACTTCTGTGTAATTTTTCTGGATACCAAGAGACTGGATTATAACTGATTTACCTATATTTGCAAAATTATCCAAGCATTTCACCCCCTTTTAGACCATAATTTAACAGTATTTGGGGCTAAAATCAAATTCTTTTACTCCATTTTGTCCACATTATATTTATTTTCATATTATTTTACTCTGAATTTATCTACATTTTTAAAAGATACTTGTTTTACTCCGTTTTATCCACGAAATTTCTTTGATTTTTTTTATGTAGACCACAAATTGCATATTTTGTGTGATTTACTCCAAAAATATCTACATTTGGGTGTTATTGATTTATATATAAAGACAATAAATCCCGAATATCTAGTATTTAAGCCAAAAATGTAGACATTGACAATGATTTTTTGAAAAAATGTAGAAAACACTTCTTTGTGTAGTGTTAATATATCATTAAGCATAGTTTTGGGGCGATTTTTTTATAAAATGAATTAAATTACTCAAAAATATCTATATTTCATTAAATTACTCCAAAATATCTACATTCTGATAGTGATGTATTACTGATTTACTCAAATTTATCTACATTTTTTAGAAGCAGGTTACACGGGAATATCAATTATCTCGTTTATTTTTATTAAAATGCCTTAAATAGGGGAGTAAAGCACATTTTCTATACTAAAAAAAAAATAAACGACAAAATGTGAATAAATCGCATGGTTGAGGCAAATAAAAAGGATAATTGAAATTAATCAATTATCCTTCATTATTCTACATCAATTTTTAAATACGAAAATGTAGACATTTATCCAAGGGTGTCAATCAGCAATCCTTTATCATTCTTATCATTATCAGAATTAAGATCTTCAATCTCAGCATCAGACAACGGCAGAAAAGTTATAATAAACACGCCATTCTTTAATTCAAACTTTTCAATAGCAATATGATTATCGACAAACTCCTGAAGACTTTCCTGGATAAGCTGCAGATTTTTCTTTTTATTCTTGAGCTTGAATCTTACAATCTTCTGGAAGTATGTATAACTATATTCGTTAACTCTTGTTTCCTGATTAGCTATCTGTTCACGCTTTATCGCATAGCATATAATCTTTGAAAGGTTATTATCAAGAACATCATAAGAAGCAGAAGTAATAGAGATAAGCTTCTTCTGAATAATTGCGTTGCTTAGAATCTCTCCAAATTGTGCTATGGCATATGGCCGTTCCGCATCCTCTTTAATAACAATATTATCAAACAAGTTGAAATATATCTTACTGCCTTCAGCTTCATAAGAGAAGTTATACTCTACCAGTTTACGGCATGAATTACTAATCTTATTAAGAACATTCTTGCCTACATGATAATCAACAACCTCTTTACCCAGAGTATTAAGATCGACAACAACAGATTTCTCTTTAGAGAACTCCTGCATATTAATATTAGAGATAAATGCATTGACAAGTTTAAGGTCATCTGTATCCATAGACTTAGGTGGCGTCAGCTTACCATTATCCACAGTGACCTCTAACAGTTCATCTCCATCATCATCAGTGATAATTTCCTTTAACAAATTATTGGAAGCTGTTTCCATCATCAGAGTAAAAGAAGATGGGCTGAATAATGGTTTATCAACAAGGTCAACCGGATACATTCTTAGATAAGAATCAATGTTTCCGGCCAGCTCACTTTCTATATACTTCCATGCACTGATAATTAAATCATTCTTAAGAGAATTATATATTGAATTATTAGTGAAAGAGTAGAGTCCTGGAAAATCAATCAGAAGACTTCCGGAATCATTCTTCCATTTATTAGCTGCAACCTTCTTATCTTTGATAATATCATCAAGCTCTTTATCTCCATAAAGCTTGGCATATTCGTCAGGTCTTAATGATCTGGCCAGAGAAATAAAACTGGCAAGAGGATGCTTGGGATCATCAAGATTCATATTATCAATGTCATTATTGTATGCCTTATACCATCTGGCGCGTTTCTGAAGACGCGACTTTTTTATCTTGTTAATAATAGGCATTAAATCTTCACGGCTCGTTTTACCTTCAAGATACTCCATCAATGTTTCATCTATAAGCTCTGCTACATTATCAGCTGGAAAATTCATGAGATTTTTTTTTTATTATAGAATTCTAGAATAGCAGGGTTGATATGCTTGGCAAGCTCTTCTATAAATCGCCTAGAATACTGTTCCATATTAACTCCTTCAATTTAAATATAAATATATTATACGGACTTTCGACATAAAAAGCAAATGTGAACTGAGTTCAATCAGGAAGCTTTTCTTAATTATTTGGGGTTTTGTTTTTTTATTTTGATTTTTTTGTGGAGGGATGGTATAATTTGTTTGTGGCATAGACATATGTCGTCATATATAACTAAACTATACTACACCACTGCTTTAGAGAAAGGATAACATATGATATCAGCTAAATTTGAAGATGAGATATGGATATATTTCCAGACGAATTTGCGTCCAAGAACACGGAAAGAATATTGGAATGTTATAAAAAGTTTTGATAAAATAACCGGACACGACCCACTTAAATTAACAAGAAAAGAGGCAATGAATTATTACAACAACCTTATAGAGAAAGTTAACTCTGGCAGATTGTCATATAATACTGCAGTTATGCGTCTTTCAGTTATGAAATCTGTATGCACATTTATAGAAACTTATACTGTTAATCATGGCAAACGATATGTTAATCATTTTGAAAGTATGTCTCTGCCAGAACAGGATAAAATATTGCCAAAAGATGCAATACCTGATACTAAAGAAATTGATAATCTTCTGAGTGCGGCATTAGATGCCAATGACAATAAAGCATTTATAATATTTTCACTTGTAATTAAGATGGGACTTACCAATCAGGAAATATGTAATCTAAACAAGGAGTATATATGCCGAAATCAGACAGGGCACCTATGTATTAATATGCCACCAAAGAATCATATAAGCAGATTTCTTATTATACCTGATGACCTTGGTACAATTCATATATTATGGCAGAGAATATACAGGCGGCGCATTATTTACAAATATACGAAAAACCGTATTAAAATGCGCGATACAGAACGTCTTCTTGCTTCATACACAGATAAGCTTGGCTGAAAGCCAAAAAATTGCGAAAGCATTATACAATGCAGACACTTCGTCATGCAGCTATAAGCTATATGCTAATGGGAGGAGCATCTAAAGATGAAGTTGCTTCATACACTGGAGTAACAGGAAAATGGATGAACAGATATGATAAAATAATAGCTGACAATGTAATAAATGTAGCTGCTAATTATAATGTAATTAATATCAATCCTTCTAAAATTGACAAAAATGTATCTGAATAACTATAATTACACAATGAAAAAAATTCATAACTGTGGATTATACAAAACATGTCAGGAGGGATATTATGATATATAAACCGTATAAGCATCTGGTTCAGTATTATGAAACAGACCAGATGGGAATAGTACATCATTCTAATTACATAAGATGGTTTGAGGAAGCAAGGTCATATCTTCTTGAAGAGAATGGTTTCGGCTATAAGAAATGGAAGAATCAGGCATAATAAGTCCTGTATTATCAGTTAATGCCAGATATAAGTCTATGACTCATTACTATGATACTGTTATTATTAATGTCAAGGTTGTTAAATACAATGGTGTGAAAGATTACACTAGAATATACTGTGATTGATGAAAAGACTGGAAGTAAGATGTACTGGCGAAAGTGAGCACTGTTTTCTTGATACATCAGGCTGTCCTGTATCATTAAAAGATCTTTACCAGAATTAAATGTAATGTTTATTGATATGGCTGAAAATTAATAATATACATAAAACCGCGATATAGCAATTTACTATACCGCGGTTTGATTATTTATATCATATATTACTTAGATAAGACTCTCATAAAGCTTTGTAATCTCTTCTACGCTTGTTTCTCTTGGATTCTGGACGGCATGCATCATCATATGCAGACTGTGCAAGGAATGGAATATCTTCTGGCTTAACAATATCCTTAAGATTAGCAGAATTCCAACATCAGCAGCAAGCTTCTTAACAGCATCAATAGCAGCTTCTGTATTCATCCTGAGTCATCTTTTCTGTGCCTTCAACACCCATTGCCTTGGCAATATCACGATATTTTCACCAGTAGCAGGTGCATTATACTCCATGCCTGTTGGAAGAATAATAGCATTAGCTACACCATGTGGTGTATCATAAAGTGCTCCAAGTGGATGAGCCATAGAATGAACAATACCAAGACCTACATTAGAAAATCCCATACCAGCTATGTACTGACCTAAAGCCATTCCTTCTCTTCCTTCAGGAGTATTATCAACTGCACCTCTTAAACTCTTGGCAATAATCTCAATTGCTTTAAGATGGAACATATCAGATAATTCCCATGCACCAGCAGTAATATAACCCTCAATAGCATGTGTAAGAGCATCCATACCAGTAGCAGCAGTAAGACCTTTAGGCATGCTTGACATCATGTCAGGATCTACAACAGCAACAACAGGAATATCATGAGGATCTACACATACCATCTTACGATTCTCTCTGCATCAGTAATAACATAATTAATTGTAACTTCTGCGGCTGTACCAGCTGTAGTAGGAACTGCAATAATAGGAACTGCCGGATTCTTTGTATCAGCAACACCCTCAAGACTTCTTACATCAGCAAACTCAGGATTATTGATTATAATACCGATTGCCTTGGCTGTATCCATAGAAGAACCACCACCAATAGCGATCAAGTAATCTGTTCCTGCATTCTTGAATGCTTCTACACCTGTCTGTACATTCTCAATTGTTGGATTAGGCTTGATGTTAGAATATAATTCATAAGAAAAACCATTGTCATCAAGAACCTTAAGAACCTTTGCTGTCACACCAAACTTAACAAGATCAGGATCAGAACATACAAATGCTTTCTTAAACCCTCTTGACTTAACTTCTGTTGCAATCTCCTGTATTGCACCTGCTCCATGATAAGAAGTTCCATTCAAAATAAATCTCTGTGCCATAAAAACGCCTCCATAAATATAAAATTGTTCACTTTTAAAAGTTGACTATATTTTACCACTATGACAAAATAATAACAAGTTGATTTTATTAAAAAAGCATAATAAAATCATGATTTCTTATAAACAATTACCATTTAACTTCTGTCAGATAAATGTTATACTTATAACAATTGATTTTATACAATTTAATAATTTCAGAATCAGAAAGTGAGGTACTAATTATGAATATATCAGATAAAATAAAATACATCGGAGTTGATGATACAACATTAGATCTTTTTGAAAGCCAGTATGCTGTTCCAGATGGTGTTTCATATAACTCATATGTAATTCTTGATGACAAAACAGCCATTATGGATACTGTCGACAAGCGTGGAATGAAAGACTGGGAAAACAATCTTCTTAATGCTCTGGATGGAAGGAATGCTGATTATGTAATTATACAGCATATGGAACCTGACCATGCTGGAAGCCTTGCCAGACTTATTGAACTTTTCCCTGAAATCACTGTAGTAGGTAATGCTAAGACATTTGTAATGATTAACCAGTTCTTTGAGAATATTAATATTAAGAATTCTCTTACAGTTAAAGAAGGAGATACTCTTAATCTTGGTTCCCACACTCTTACTTTTGTTATGGCACCAATGGTTCACTGGCCTGAGGTTATGGTAACTTATGAAAGCAGTGAGAAGGTTCTGTTCTCGGCGGATGGATTTGGAAAATTTGGTGCTCTGTCGCTTACTGAGAATGCTGACTGGGCATGTGAAGCAAGAAGATATTATTTTAACATAGTTGGTAAATATGGTGCTCCTGTCCAGACCTTACTTAAAAAAGCTTCGGCACTTGATATTAAGACTATATGTCCATTACATGGTCCTGTATTATCAGATAACCTCGGATATTACCTTGACTTATATAACACATGGAGCAGTTATCAGCCAGAAAGCAAAGGTGTATTTATAGCCTATGCTTCAATTCACGGCAATACTGCATATGCTGCTGAACAATTTGCAGAAATGCTTCGTAACAAAGGCGTTGAAAATGTTGTTATTACTGACCTTTCAAGATGTGATATTGCTGAGGCTGTAGAAGATGCATTCAGATATGACAGAATGGTTCTGGCTGCTGCAAGTTATGATGCAGGTGTATTTCCGATTATGCAGGATTTTCTTCATCATCTTCAGGCAAAAGCATTTCAGAACAGAACAGTAGGACTTATTGAGAATGGCTCATGGGCACCTACAGCTGCAAAAACAATGCGAAACATACTTGAAACAATGAAAAATATAACAATTGTTGAACCTGTTGTCACAATTAAATCAGTTCTTAAAGAAACTGATATTCCTGCATTAGAGCAGTTGGCTGATGCAATTAAATAAACATTTCTCCATTAATAATGGAACAACAAAATTATCAAAGAGGGTGTTTTCATGAACAATTTCATTATTATAAATAAAGCAGAGCAGGATGTTGCCAAAGCAAAAGAACACTTATCTGTTCTTAAACAGAAGATAACTGATAGCAAAACTAAGCTTGAAGAAGCAAAGAAAGATTATGATGATAATATCAACACAGTATCATCAGATAATTCTGGTATTCATGAATATATACTTTCGGTTGATCTTATAAAAGTTGAATTGAATAAAGCAGAGGCATCCCTTTGTCACTTAATGATGAGATTAATAATGCTAAAGAAGCTTCTAAAAGCATCAGAAGTTCATTCTGCGGCTAAACAGAAGACAATTGAAATGGGAGACAGATTCTATAATATAAAAGAAAGCTGATACTTTTAAAGACAGTATCAGCAAAGTAGAAGAGAATCTCAATGCAAAAAGCCGTATATGATGAGTATATTTATGCGGCTGATAAATCACAGGATAAGATAGACGAAGCAAAAGCCCTGCTTAAAGAATTGGAAGATAAATATAATAAGGCTGTAGCTTCTATTCAGGATTTACAGGAAGAATACAATCGTAATTCTTCATTAATATCAGGCAGAAAGACGATGCTTGAAAAAGCAGAGGCTGAAGAAGCTGATAAGAAAAAGACTATGAACAGATTCATTCAATTGAAACAATTAAAAAGTTGCATATGACCGTACAATAGAGGCACAAAACCGCCTTAAGCCGGTGTATGATGAAGCTGTTAACGCAGAGAAATATGCAAAAGAAGAATATGAAGATGCTGCAAAATTATTAGAAGAAGCACATACTGCATATGACAATGCTGTCAATGATGAAGCTGCTAAAGAAAAAATATAACTCGCAGGTAGATATTGGCAGAGATTCTCACAATAATGACTATGATGCTGTGCTTGATAATCTTAGAGCTGAAGAAAAGAACATTTCATTAATAACTGATTTTACAATTAGTAATCCCGATATTCAGGATTATTGCAAGCACCTGATTCTTTATAATCTGACAGTACATGATTACAAAACATATCATTTGGAGAATGGATTGTTAATCTTAAGGGATTATCCGGACTTGCATATATACCGGTAAGTTTCACAAAAATGGTATCTCTGATAAAACTAATTATTCATGTGAATGCAAAAATTCTGATAACAGAATTGATATATGTGAATGCGACATATCAGATATGTCGCATATTATTAAGAAACCATTCTTTACTGAAAAGGATTTTTAAATGGAACAGATCTTTATCAGCTAAGCCTGAAATCTATTCAGGATGATATTAATAATGCAGAAATTGCCTATAACAAAGCAAAACAACCACCGATAATGCAGCTGCGACTTTAGAGACACGAAAAGCAGTAGTTATGGTCTTAAGACAGAATACGAAAAGCTGTAAAGAATGCTGAATCAATAAAAATGAATTATAATACACAGCGTGCTATGGTAAATCGCTCTAAAACTGAATATGACGAAACAGCCAAAGCCGTTGCTGCTGCATATGAAATCTATGAACAGTATAAACAGAAAGCTGATGCATTATTAGAAGAATATAACAGAGTAACTTCTACAACCTCTTCAATTAATATTGAATATGAAAATGCCAGAAAAAGTGTAGATAAAATTCTTAATGATATTGACAATGCCAAAGATCATATAAAAACTTGAAGCATTAGATGAGGATTCAGCTTCTGTTCTTAATAATGCAAAGCTTGAATATGAGAACGCTAAAGCACAATACGATGAAGTCATTGCTGCACAACGGAATGCTGCAGCAAATATGCCTCAGGTTAAGGATGAACTTGACAAATGTATTGCTGATGAAGAAGCTAAGAAAAAGCAATGGAAGATGCTCTTGCAGATGAGATGAATATCCACAAGAAAATCAACCAGACAAAAGAAAACATCAACCAGATACGCTTTAAACTACATGAAGCTGAAGAAAACTTGGTAAAGCCCAGGCTAATTCTAATGAAAAGGACGTACTTCTGAATCTTTAAAGCTTGCATATGACAATGCAAAAACAGAATATGAAAAAGCTAATTATACATATACACAGAGCAGCAGCATATGTAACCAGCTTCTAAAGTATTCTATAAATTAAATTATGAAGCAACAAGAAGTGATTATAATAAAGCTGATTATGATTCAGCCAAATCAGCATATGATTCTGTCCTTTATGAATTCAGTAAATTAACAGGATTAACATTTAATTATACTGATGAAACAGATACTACTATAGATGAGGTATCTGATAAATCTTCTGATACAAAAGAAAAGGGCTGCTATCTAAATTCTTTGGGTCAAGAAAAAATAACATATAATGACAACTATATAACAGGATGGACTAATTAATGCTTTCAACAATTGAATCAATTAACAGCGTAATCAATAACTTTATCTGGGGACTTCCCGCAATGATATGTATTATCGGTGTAGGAATGGTATTAAGTGTAAGAACAGGATTTATCCAGATAAGGAAATTTCCTTATGCAATGAAAATAACTATAGGGCGCATGCTTAAGAAGCGAAATGCTTCAGACGGCGCCCTAACGCCATTTCAGGCAGTATGTACAGCGCTTGCTGCTACAGTAGGTACAGGTAATATAGCAGGTGTCGCCGGAGCAATTGCAATTGATATCCAGGGGCTGTATTCTGGATGTGGATATCAGCAATACTTGAATGTGTACTAAATTTTCCGAGGTGGTTCTTGCTGTACATTTCAGAGAAACTAATAATATGGTGAGCTTGTTGGCGGTCCGATGTACTATATTAAAATGGTCTTAAAAAACACTGGCACTGGCTTGCTTATTTATTCTCAGCACTCGGTGTTCTCACCGTATTTGGGACAGGTAATGCAACACAGGTCAATACAATCACAGCAGCAATAGATTCAGCATTGCTTAATTACAATATAATATCTGCCGATTCAACTCATATGATTAATCTTATAATTGGGATAATAATTATGATTCTTATTGCACTTATAATGATTGAGGAATAAAAGAATTGGCAGAGTTACAGAAAACTCATACCATTTGGCCGTCGTTATATATAATTCTGCCATCGGAGTTGTACTTGTTAATATTAATAATGTTCCTGCTGTATTTAAGTCAATATTCCAAGGTGCATTTTCTCCAGCATCAGTTACTGGTGGTGCTGTAGGCAGTTTCTTTATGAGTATGAAAAAAGGCGTATCAAGAGGTATATTTTCTAATGAAGCCGGTCTGGGTACAGGTTCTATTGCGCACGCATGTGCAGATACAAGAAAACCTGTAAAACAGGGCTTTTCGGAATATTTGAAGTATTTGTTGATACAATTGTAATCTGTACACTTACTGCTCTTGTAATTTTATGCAGCGGAGTTCCTGTAACATATGGACATGCTGCTGGTGCAGAGCTTACAATATCAGGTTTTACAGCTACATATGGCGGCTGGATATCAATATTTACAGCTATTGCAATGTGCTGTTTCGCCTTTCAACAGTTATAGGATGGGGACTCTATGGACAAAGATGCATAGAATTTCTTTGTATCCTAAAGCAACTAAACCATTCATGGCTGCTTACTCACTTGTTGCAGTTGTGGGTGCTACTATGAATTTAGGCTTAATGTGGAGTATAGCAGAAACATTTAACGGTCTTATGGTAATTCCTAACCTTATAGCAGTATTCCTGCTTTCAAACACCGTTGTACAACTTGTAAAAGATTACTTTAACACAGAAGGTAAGAAGGTAAAATAATATGAAACATATTTTACTGATAGCTACCGGTGGCACAATTGCTTCAAAAGATAATGGCAATGGTCTTACGCCATTAATTGATGTTAATGTTTTATTTTGACTATATTCCGGTAATCAGGCAAAAGTGCCATGTTACCGGAATATCATTAATGAATATTGATAGCAGCAATATGAATACATCTCACATTAGTTCCATTTCAGAATGCATTATGAACAATTACAATGACTATGATGGTTTTGTCATAACACATGGAACTGATACATGTGCTTATACCGCGGCTGCATTGTCATATCAGCTTATTAATCTTTCAAAGCCTGTCATTCTTACCGGTTCACAGTTACCCATTGATGTGGAAAAACTGATGCAGTCATGAATTTAACAAATGCAATTATATATTCATGTGAAAATATATCTGGTGTATTTCTTGCATTTTCTGAAAACTTATAAAAGGAACATGTGCCAAAAAAATTAAGACTAAAAGTTTTGATGCATTTGAAAGTATTAATTTTCCATATATTGCAGCAATCAGAAACAATATCGTTAAATATAACATTAATACAATTCAAAATATTATGACATCAGACAACGGCTTTCATATCAAAACTGATATGTGTACTGATATAGCAGTTATCAGACTTTTTTGGAATGAATTATAATATTTTTGATTATCTTAATTCATCGCAGAGGCGTAATTATTGAGGGTTTTGGCATCGGAGGAATGCCAGATAATATTACAGAACACATTCACAGACTTACAGTTAATGGAATATGTGTTGTTGTCACAACACAATGTCTGTATGAAGGTGTTAATTGGGAGATATATGAAGTCGGTCGTAATCTTACAAAGGAAAATGTCATAAATGGAAAATCCATGACAGTTGAAAACCTTACGATGAAACTTATGTGGTCGCTTGCACATTATAAAAACATTACTGATATAAAGATTTTATGGAAAAGGAGTTGATTTAATATGCTAACTGAACAAAGACATGAAATAATTCTTAATCTGTTATCTGAAAAGGAAGCATTACCGTAACTGAACTAAAAGACATTCTTAATACTTCTGAATCTACTATAAGACGTGATCTTAATACTCTTGATGAACAGGGCAGACTCACAAAGGTATTTGGTGGGGCGGTTGAAAAAAATAATGGTATATCCACTACCGAATTATCAGTTTCACAGAAAGCTGATGTAAACACAGAAGAAAAGAAAAATCGCAATGTATGCTGCAAGGCTTGTAGCTCCTAATGATTTTGTATATATAGATGCCGGAACAACTACTGAATATCTTATTGATTATCTTGAAGAGAAAAATGCAACATATATTACTAATGCAGTGACACATGCAAGAAAACTTGCAATTGCGGGATTTAAAGTTATTCTTATCGGTGGAGAACTTAAAGGTATAACCGAAGCTGTTGTCGGTAATCAGGCTATTCTTACAATAGACCGCATGAACTTCAATAAAGGATTCTTTGGAACTAATGGAATAACTGAAAAATCAGGCTTTACGACACCAGATATCAATGAAGCATTAGTTAAAGAAACTGCATTTGCTCACTGTCATTTTAAGTATATTCTTGCAGACAGTTCAAAGTTTGGAGAAACAAGCGCCGTAACTTTTGGAAATATCAAGGATGCAACTATAATTACAGATAAAAAAAATGGCAGCTTTGCAAAGCTGCCAAATATAATAACTGTATGATTTCGTAATATATCTATAACACGCTGGCAATGATTTTGCTGATAATAAGTACAAAATTCCTGTCAGAGTCATTCCAGCGGTTTTTATGATTAAATACATCATAAAAGAAATAGTATCTTCTGTATCTGAATTCATACCATGCACTTATAAATGCCATGATATTACTTTCTGATAACTCATTAAACAACCCTTTATGCCATGCTTCAACAGAAGGAACGATACCGATTGACATTGAATTGTTCTTTCCATATCTTGATAAAAATGCTTCATCCTTAAGAATATTGGTCATATCCGGAACTTTCTTATAGTCACCACACATATATATAAGTTCAGAATTATCATTATAAATTCGTATGCCATCAATCTCAAACTGCTCTAAAATATTATTGGCAACATCATCAATTGCATCTTTTCCTCTGGATACAAGTTCAAGAATTATGTCAGATACCACGCCTGACATATACTCTGAATGCTCAGATAAATCAAGTATTTTATGAATATGCCTGCTATTATTCTCAAGGAACCATGTTTGCTTTCATTATATATAATAAATCTGTTTCGTCCTTTTTCTTTTGCAAGGTACAGGCATTTATCAGCTTTTCTGAAAAGTTCCTCGTAATCCGTTCCATCTTTAGAAACAGACTTACACCAACAGAAAGAGTAACTCCAAAATCTTCAATTCTGCTGTCAAATGCATATTGTAATTCCTTACGCATAGTTGTGAGAAGAATCCTCAAAGCCTCTTCGTCTTTAATATTATTAGTGAATATATAGAATTCATCTCCACCAAATCTTCCAGCAATTCCTCGTCCGTTAAGGTTAGCATTAATAATGCCTGCTATCTTACTTAATACTTCATCACCAAAAGATGACCATATGTATCATTAATGCTCTTGAAATTATCAACATCAAACATAATCATATAATGAATCTTATCATCTTTGGATGCAATTACCGATTTAGTATATTCCATGCATGCCCTTTTATTAAGAAGCCCGGTTGCAGAATCAACTGCTTCACTTGTTGCATAATAAGGAATAACATCCGAAACACATCCATCAACAGTCTCAAGATAACCTGCAACAACAGGCATTTTATTCGTTGAAAACAGGTTGTCACCATTCACTTTGAACTTGTACAGTTCATCGTTATGCTCGTCAAGCGGCAGGTAAACCATGCAGCTAAACATATTAGAACCATTCTTTAAATAATTATAAAATGTAGCAAACTCCTTACGCTCTGTATCTGACCTCAATATTCTTAACATTCTTTCCCTAAACTGTTCCAAAGTTCCCTTAATAGGTGCATTGCACTGATTACCACGATACAGATATATTGTAAACATATCCGTGTAAGAATTATAATCAAACAAATAATTTCTGTATGTAGAAAGTATTGTCCTGTACTTATTGACATTGTCCAAAGCCATAAGGTACCTGCTCTCAACTGCTGAAAGAAAATAACATCTGACTTCAATTACATTCTCACCTGACAGAATCTTCCCATTATTATAAATCACCATATCTGTCCAGTAATATTCACCAATTCCATTTCTTAACAGAATCAGCATTCTGCAATTCTCACCTATTTAAGCGTCTCAAAAGCCATCTTAAAATCCTTAAGATTATCCTGATGAACAATATCAAGAAAATTAATACCAACAAGTTTTTCTACAAAATGATAGAAATGTTCATCCGCATTAATTACTTCATAATTTCTTCTAATTAAGATATCGCAATAAGCAACACAATTTTCTTTTCCAAAATGATTTTCTGATATAATCATAGCTCACGTCTCCATCCTGATAAATTATTATCATTGTAACACGAATATAACGAATTATCTAGTGAAAATATATTAACTTATATATGTATATTTACTTGAAAAACACATTTTAAAATGTATTCTATTAATACATTTAGTACATACATCAGGGGTATATATGGAGTACAAAGTAGCATTATGTGACGATGACAAAATAATTTCCAGTAAGATAATGGAGGCATTTAATAATGAACTTCAATGTGTCTGTTCAATTTCTTCAGATACAAGAATAGTTTTCATAACTTCACATGAGGAACTTGTATTTGATACATTTGAATATACACCATTCTACTTTATCAGAAAGAAATATTATGAAGCAGGTATAAAGAAACTCATAAATAAACTTGCACAATACAATTTTGTCAGAATCCATGTTTCCGCCAAGTATCGGTATATTAATTGAGAACCCATCATTTGTCTCTAATTACACAGCATTTGAGAATCTAAAGACTCTGGCATCTATCCGCAAGCGTATTGATGATAACCGCATACGCGAGACTCTTACCGAGATTGGTCTTGATCCTGATGATAAGAGAACTTTCCATAAGTTCTCACTTGGTATGAAACAGAGAATTGAATTGCTGCTGCCATCATGGAGAATCCCGATATTATTATCCTTGATGAACCAATCAATGCACTTGATGATACAGGTACAGAGCAGATTCGTGATATACTCATCAGACACAGGGAAAGAGGTGCTTTAATTATAATTGCCTTCCACGACGCAGACGAGCTTAATTTATTATCTGATGAAATTATCGAAATCGTTCAGGGCAGATTAAGCCATCAAAAGATGATAAAAATCCGCTTAAAATATTGACATATCATCACTATACATATAAGGTTGTCCTTAAAGGGACAGCCTTATTTATAATGGCTATTACAATGAAAAGTACGGAAACAGGTGATTATTATGAATACAGATATTAAACTTGTGGCTCTTGATTTAGACAGGACAACTCTTAATTCAGAAAGCCATCTATCAGAAGTAAACAGACAGGCATTAATCGATGCCATAAGCAACGGAGTGCATGTATGTATCGCAAGCGGACGTGCATTTGACACACTGCCTGAGGATATCATATCAGTTCCTGGAATTGAATATGCAATAACCAGCAACGGTGCTGCCATCTACCGTATTGCAGGCAAAGAGTGCCTTAAATCCTATGTTCTTACACCGGAATCAGTAAAGACAATTCTTAAACTCACAGAGAATGATATTGTGACATATGAAGCATTTATAAAAGGACAGGCCTTCGCTTCAACAGAGTATATCAGACACCCTGAAAAATACGGTGCTACAGAACACTCACTTGCCTATGTTAAGAAAACAAGAATCCTTAAAGACGACATTGTATCCTTCATACTTGAACACTGTCATGAACTGGACAGTTTAGATATAGTAGTCGGCAACGAAGAATTAAAGAAAAACATAATGGACAGAATACGCAATGCAACTGACGAAGTGTACATGACAAGTTCTATCAGCCAGCTTCTTGAGATATCATATAAAGACGCCGGCAAAAAATCAGGTGTTAAGTTCTTAACAGAATACCTCGGTCTGTCCCGTGAAAATGTAGCCGCCTTCGGTGACGCAGACAACGACACAGACATGATAGAATACGCCGGAACCGGTATCGCAATGGAAAACGCCGCCCCTCACCTGAAACAAATAGCCGACCACATAACCCTCCACCACGATAAAGACGGCGTAGCATACGCATTCCGCAATATACTTAATATATGTTAATTCTAGGTTTTTCAATATAGTTATATGCATATATGCCTGTCTATAGCTCACAAGCGACTATTGACGAGTGTGTATGAGTTAATACCGCTATATACAAAAGTTCGGTGTGTGAAGTCTCGTTCAAGCGAAGCGCGTTGACTTCGCACACCGTAATAAACTATGTAGATAGCGGTATTTACTCATACTAAGCGAGGAAATCGGAGATTGTGAGCTATAGACAGGCATATACATTTTAAATACAATAAAAATCCCAGAATTACCACAGATTAATTTCAAGGTTGAAATGCGTCTGCAAAATGTGTAAAATACTATGAGATTTATTTAGCAATATAAGGAGATTAATAATGAACGAGCAGGATTGTAAGAAATTAGCAGAACTCTTATTCCCTGATGTGGATAAGACACCTGATTATTATGAGGAGAAATACCCATATAGAAAACTTCCTAATAAGGCAGAAGTAACAAGATTAGGTCCAAGCCCTACAGGCTTTATCCATCTTGGCAATCTCTACAGTGCTTTAGCTGATGAGAGAATCGCACACAAGAATGGTGGTGTATTCTACTTAAGAATTGAAGATACTGATGCCAAGAGAACTGTTGAAGGTGCTGTTGACCTTGTAATCAATTCTTTAAGATATTTTGATATTGAATTTGATGAAGGAGCAGGCTTCCCGGATTCTGACCCGGTTAATGCATACGGACCATATTATCAGACACAGAGAGTTGATATCTATCATACATTTGCAAAGGAACTTGTACTTAAAGGTCTTGCTTACCCTTGCTTCTGTACAGAGGAAGAGCTTGAGGCTGTAAGATTACAGCAGGAGACTGATAAGGTTCTTACTGGATATTATGGCAAATATGCTGTATGCCGTGACCTTTCTTTAGAGACTATCGAGGAAAATCTTAAGGCAGGAAAGCCTTATGTATTAAGACTTCGTTCACAGGGAAGTCCTGAGAATGAAATCACATTTACAGACAGCATTAAGGGAGAGATTAAGCTTCCAGAGAATATCCATGATGTAGTTCTTCTTAAGAAAGATGGTATTCCAACATATCATTTTGCACACGCAATTGATGACCACTTTATGAGAACTACTACAGTTGTACGTGGCGGTGAATGGCTTGCATCTGTTCCAATCCACTATGAATTATTCCATGTATTAGGCTTTAAGATGCCAAAATATGCACATACAGCACACCTTATGAAGTTTGATGAGGAGACTGGCGGAAAGAGAAAGTTATCTAAGAGAAAAGATCCGGAGCTTTCACTTGATTACTACAGAAAAGACGGATATCATCCATACACAATGAAGGTCTATCTTCTTACACTCCTTAACTCTAACTTTGAGGAATGGCATGAGAAGTTCCCTGACAAGGATATCAATGAATTCCCATTCTCAGTAGATAAGATGAGTGTTTCAGGTGCCTTATTTGATAAAGAAAAGCTTCATAACATCTGTAAGAATGAGCTTTCCAAGTTATCAGAGGATGATTTATATGAATTCCTTCACAACTGGGCATTAGAGAATGAACCTGAGATGGAAAAGGTATGGTTTGCTGACAAAGAGAAGTTACTTGCTATATTAAGACTTTACATGGGTGTTGGTGCTAAGAGAAGAAGAAAAGACTTCATGTATGCTAAGCAGATATTTGAACTTATCAGCTTCTTCTTTGATGGCGAGTCTGGTGAAAGAGATGAATTCAGATTAGTTGATGACGAGGTTAAGGCTATTCTTAATGATTACCTTGCAGCTTATGACCATAATGATGATAACAGCATGTGGTTTAACAAGCTTAAGGAAATAGCTGACAAGAACGGCTATGCTTCTGATATGAAGGCTTACAAGGCTAATCCGGAGAACTTCAAGGGTAATGTATCAGACGTTGCAGAGGTTGTAAGAATTGCTGTAACCGGCAGAGCTAATACACCTGATTTATGGACTATCGTTCATATCATGGGCGAAGAGCAGATGAAAGAGCGTATAAGCCGTTTCCTTTAATTAATACTAGTTTATAAGTCAACATAATAAGGAGGCTATGTAATATGTATGACCTTATGATAATCGGCAGCAGCGCCTGCGGGAATATCTGCTGCACTCACTGCTAAAGCAAGAAATCTTAACTTTATATGGTTTGGTTCAAGAGCACTAAGCACTAAGATAGAGAAAGCCGAGAAAATCATGAATTATCCTGGACTTCCTGCTGTTACAGGAAGCGAAATGCAGTCTGTGTTCTTAAAGCAGATTGACGACTGTGGCATTACTATAACAAGTCACAGGTTAATTCCATATATGACTGCGGCGGTTATTTTGCAGCCGGTGCTGATAATGAGATATATGAAGCCAAAGCTGTCATAATGACTGTTGGTATGACAACAACAAAGAGATTGAAGGTGAAGCAAGGCTTTTAGGTTGTGGCGTAAGTTATTGTGCTACATGTGATGGAGCATTATATAAGAATAAGGATATTGCTGTTATATGTGCATCACCTAAATTCGAGGATGAAGTAACATTTTTAGCAGGACTTGCTAATCATATATATCTTTCACACCTTATAAGGAAACCACGTTACAATATGATAACATAACGCATTTTAACGGACTTCCTGCAAGTGTTGACGGAGATAAGAAGGTTGCTTCAGTAACTTTCAAGGGAGAAGCTATCCCTGTAAGCGGAGCTTTCTTCTTAAAGGATTCTATCAATCCGGGTGTATTATTATCAGGACTTGATATGGCTGGTGGACATATTATTGTTGACAGAACTCAGATGACTAACATTGATGGTGTATATGCAGCAGGTGACTGTACAGGCAGACCTTATCAGTATGCCAAGGCTGTTGGTGAAGGAAATGTTGCTGTACACAGCGTACTTGAATATCTTAAAGAACATAAAGATAATTAGTTTAACAGGAGACAATTAATAATGGGCGAGATATGGGATATCTATGATGTCGATAAACAACTTACAGGCCGTACTATGAAACGTAATGACTGGAACATGAAAGATGGGGACTATCACCTGACTGTTCTTGGCATAATCAAAAGACCTGATAATACATTTTTAATAACAGAGAGTCTTAACTAAAGCATGGGCACCGGGGCACTGGGAAGTCTCAGGCGGTGCATGCAGGCTGGAGAGACATCTTTTCAGGCTGTCTGCCGTGAAGTATTAGAAGAAACCGGCGTTGATGTATCACAGGCTGATGGCGGCTTTGAATTTTCTTACAGAAGAGATAATCCTGAAGAAAAGGATAATTATTTTGTTGATATCTATAAGTTTAACATGGATATTACAGAAGCAGATATACATTTACAGACAGAAGAAACTGCCGGTTTCAGATTTGCTACAGCAGACGAAATCAAGGCTATCGCTGACAGGGGAGAATTTCTTCATTACGACAGCATAAGGAAGGTTTTTGAATAATTAATTTAAAGACAGGAGTTTTATATGCTGAAATATCTTAAAAATACTGGCTTTTGCCATTCTTGCACCTTTATTCATGGTGGGCGAGGTTCTTGCACCTCGTTCAGCCTCGTTTAATGAGCACCATCGTGGATGAAGGTGTTTTAGGTTTATCAAATAACGGTGTTGGGAATCTGAATCTTGTACTTACCGAAGGACTTAAGATGATAATATTCGTAATTCTTGGCGGATTATCTGGTATCTTATGTGGTGTGTGTTCTAATATTGCATCACAGAATTTCGGTAATGATCTAAGAAAAGACGCATTCAAAAAGATTATGTCATTCTCATTCGAACAGACTGACAAATTCTCTACAGGTTCGCTTATCACGCGAATTACCAACGATATAACACAGCTTCAGAATTTCATACAGATGAGCATGCGTGGTTTTATAAGGACATTTATGCTTTTTGCTGGCGGCATAATATGCATGTTATCCCTTAACTTAAGCTTTGGTGCAGTAATCGCGTGCGCCCTGCCGCTTGTAACCATATGTGTTATATATTTTCTTTCTAAAGCTAATCCACTTTTTCCAAGCTTCAGCAGAAGCTCGACAATGTTAATAATGTGATGCAGGAAAATGTATCAGGCTTCCGTGTTGTCAAAGCATATGTTAAAGAAGATTACGAAAAAGAACGGTTCGGAAAATCCAATGACGACCTTGTAAATACTCAGCTTAATGTGCTGATGATTTTCTCATATATGCAGCCAATTATGAATATTATTCTCAACCTGTCTGTAGTTGCAGTTATCAAGGTCGGTGGTATTCAGGTTTCCAGCGGTTCTGTTACACCAGGTAATGTCATGGCAGCAATTACATATGTCACGCAGTCACTTAATGCGGTTATGCGAATGACTAATATGTTCCAGACTGCTTCAAGAGGTATTGCTTCAGGCAGACGAATTAATGAGGTGCTTGCCTGCGAGCCTTCTATCAAAAACGGTTCATTTGACGGAAAACCTTCAGTTAAGGGTAAGATTGAATTTAAAAATGTAACATTTGCATATCCATTAACTGGCGATAAGAAGATTCTTGATAATATTAATCTTGTTATCAATCCCGGCGAAACTATCGGTATTCTTGGTGAAACCGGCTGCGGTAAAACAAGTCTTATTAACCTGATTCCAAGATTCTATGATGTATGCGAAGGAAGCGTGCTTGTTGATGATATTGATGTAAGGGAATATAACCTTAAGAATCTGCGTGAGCGTATATCTGTCGCTCTGCAGAAAAGTGAAATATTCCAGAGCACAATTAAAGAGAACATCCAGTGGGGCCGTGAAAACGCAACTGAAAATGACATTGCAAATGCAGCTTCTATCGCACAGGCTATGGAATTTATCAGCACTTCAGCAGATGGATTTGACACTCTTGTAACACAACAGGGAACGAGTCTTTCCGGCGGTCAGAAGCAGAGAGTTGCCATAAGCCGTACAATTCTTAAACAGGCAGAGATTATTATATTTGATGATGCAACAAGTGCACTTGACTTAAAGACAGAAGCTAATCTGTATTCAATGCTTAAAAATGCATATCCGGACACTACTAAGATTATTATTGCACAGCGAATTGCCTCTGTTAAAGATGCTGACAGAATTGTAATTCTTGATGACGGACATATAAGTGCTGTCGGTACTCATGAGGAGCTGCTGAAAAACAGTGCTATATATCAGGATATATATAATTCGCAGTTGAATAAGAAGTAGGCTTTACAAAATGTAAGTTAGAATCTAATCAAGGAGATAGAAATATTATGGCTGAGGATAAGAATACTTCACAAGTTAATATGAAAATTCCCGGCATGAAGGGAGGACCTAGAAACAGGGGGGCAGCTGTCGAAAAGCCTGTCAACGGCAAGGAAACATTTATGCGCCTTATGCAGTATTTTGCTAAAGAAATACCTGTGATTATCGCTCTTTCATCGCTGTAGTTGTAATGGTTGTATGCTCTGTCTATGCTCCAAAGCTTCAGAGTCAGGCGATTGATTATATTTCTTTAAGAAAATTTAATAATTTAAACCATATACTTATCTTCATGTTGGTGGTATACATAATATACAGTATATGTACATTTATACAGACAAGACTAAGTGCCATATTAAGCCAGAGAATTGTAAAGCATATGAGACAGGATCTTTTGATAAGATTGTCGGCATGTCTGTCAAGTATCTTGACCAGCATTCACATGGCGACATTATGAGCCGGATGACTAATGATGTTGAGAATATCTCCAACACTGTATCACAGTCCATGAGTTCGTTATTCTCAGGTGTTCTCACTATTATTGGAACTGTCATTATGATGGTTGCTTTATCCCCACAGCTTGCATTATGTTCCTGCACAACAGTAATTCTTACTATATTTGCAACTAAGAATTTGTCTAAAGCTATGAGAAAATTCTATTCCAGACGACAGGTTCTTTTAGGCCAGCTTAATGGAACTGTTGAGGAGATGGTCACTGGTATCAAGACTGTTACAGCATTTGACAGACAGGAAAATGTATGCAGTGATTTTGATAAAACTTCCGACGAACTGACTAAGGTTGGTATTAAAGCTGAGATTCTTGGTGGTTCTATGGGACCTGTTATGAATGTCATTAACAATATCGGCTTTGTCATTATTGCCGCAGCCGGAGGATATTTTGCAATTAAAGGATATGTATCTATCGGTGTAATATCAGCATTTATCGTATATGCCAAGCAGTTTGGCAGACCTATTGACGAGCTTGCCAATATATGGGGTCAGATTCAGACTGCAATAGCCGGTGCTGAGCGAGTATTTGCTGTTCTTGATGAACCTTCCGAGGACAAATCAGGTGAATTTACAATGGATAATTCTACCGGCAACATTGAATTTAACCATGTTGATTTCTCTTATATTCCGGGGAAACAAGTATTACATGATTTCAACCTTAAGGTTAAAGCAGGACAGAAGGTTGCACTTGTAGGAAGCACCGGTAGCGGCAAGACTACTGTTGTCAATCTTCTTATGAGATTCTACGATATTGACAACGGCAGTATAACCATTGATGGTGTTAATATTAAAGATATCGACTGTGAGAATCTTAGGAAGAATACTGCAATTGTTTTACAGGATACTGTTCTTTTTGCCGACACTGTAAAGAATAATCTTCTATATTCAAGACAGGATGCAACAAATACTGAAATCATTGCTGCTGCAAAGAAGGCTAACTGCCATAATATGATTATGCATCTTCCTGATGGATATGATTCCATGCTCGCCAAAGATGGACAGAATCTGTCACAGGGACAACGCCAGTTACTATCAATTGCAAGAGCATTTGTTGCCAGTCCTAAGATTCTTATACTCGATGAAGCAACCTCAAGTGTTGATACACGAACAGAAAAAAAGATTCAGGATGCAATGACTAATCTTATGAAGAACAGAACAAGCCTTATTATTGCACACCGACTGTCAACTATTCAGGACGCTGACGTCATAGTTGTTATGGATAATGGAAGAGTTGTCGAGACAGGTAATCATGAGTCTCTGCTTTCTGCTAAAGGCAGATATTATGAGCTGTATATGACACAGTTTGCTGGAAAGGCAATCTGATTAATAGGACAAGGAGATAAGAAAATTATGGATAATCGCAAGCATATGAGAACCGAAAAGAAAACAGCCGTAAAAACAGTTTTGGACGGCTTCTGGCTACAGGTATATTTGTACTTATCCAGGTTGCGTGGCTGGCTTATCTTTTATTATATTTTACAGGGACTACGCATGGATTTCATTATTAAGCACATTTATTGCAATTATTCTTGTGCTTAAGATATACGGAACATCTACTAATTCAGCCATGAAAATGCCATGGATAATTGTAATTCTTGCATTTCCTATACTTGGTATACTCATTTATCTGCTTTTGGACGTTCCATTGTTACAAGGGCGGTAAAGAAAAGGTTCAATTCAATAGAAGAATCCTATAAAAAATCTCTTTCTCAGGATGAAAACATTCTTAAAGAGGTTAAAGATAAGGATATCTATATATATAACCAGTTCCATTATCTTAGTGATCATGAAGGATATCCTGTATATAAGAATACAGATATTGAATTTTATTCTATAGGTGAGGAAGGCCTTGAAGCACAGCTTACAGAACTTGAAAAAGCTGAGAAGTTCATATTTATGGAATATCACGCTATTGAAGAGGCTTCCAGCTTTGACAGAATTAAGGACGTTCTTATAAAAGGCTGCTGCAGGCGTTGAAGTCCGTTTATTCTATGATGATGTAGGAAGTATCTTCTTCCTTAACAAGGATTTCATCAAGGAAATGCGTGCAAATGGCATTGACTGCCGTGTATTTAATCCTATTAAGCTTGCATTTAACATGTTCATGAATAACCGTGATCACAGAAAAATTACCGTAATTGACGGTAAGGTCGGATTCACTGGAGGTTATAATCTTGCTGACGAGTACTTTAACATAACACACCCATATGGGGAGTGGAAAGATACCGGTCTTAAACTGACCGGCGATGCCGTTAAGACTCTTACAATGCTTTTTCTTTCTATGTGGAACTCTATTAAGAAAACAGACGAGCCTCAGGATGATTATGTCAAATATATTAAATCCTCTGACTATGGCTACAAGGCTGTTAATAATAATCAGTATGTTGTTCCTTACGCTGACAGTCCACTTAATAACAACAGGGTTGCTGAAAATGTTTATCTTAATATTATTAAGAGTGCCAAGCATTATCTTTACATTACAACACCATATCTGCTTATTACAGAAGAGATGTCCAGAGAGCTTGCAATGGCAGCAATGAGAGGTGTTGATGTTAGAATTGTAACACCTGGTATTCCTGATAAGAAGCTTACTTACAGCCTCACAAGATCATATTATGCAGATCTCGTAAGATACGGCGTAAGAATATACGAATACACACCGGGCTTCATTCATGCAAAACAGTGGGTAAGCGATGGAGAAGTATCTGTTGTAGGCACAATCAACATGGACTTCAGAAGTCTTTACCTTCACTTTGAAAATGCTGCATATGTATATGGCAGGAAACTGCTGCTGACATACTTAATGATTTCTACAACATTTTCAGAAGAAGTGAGGAAGTAACCGACAAGTACATCAATAAGCCGAGAATTCTGAGAATCGGACAATGTATATTAAGACTGGTTGCACCTTTGTTCTAATTGGTGTATATTCATATTTGTATATCAAGTTAATAAACATTTAACAAGGAGAAGTAATGAGAGAAGAAACTGTAACCGTGAAAATCGACCACCCATTAGGTAGCAGCACTGATGAAGATAACCCCTCGGTGGTCTATCCCATTATTAATTGCTATGTAGATGTCGAAAGAACAGCCGGATTTTCTGAACTTGATAAACAGAGAGTTTATCTGTTAGGTGTAGATGTTGCCGTTGATGAATATATCGGAGAGCTTATTGCTGTAGCAAGACGCCGTGATGATCCTGAAACAGTCTGGATATAGCACCTGAAAATATATCTTAACAATCCAGCAGATTGAAGAAATGATATATTTCGAAGAGCAGTATTACGACAGTTTTGTTGAAATAGTTGACGAGGAATTATGGATGCCTATGATGAGAATGAAAAGCTGTTAGGTTTCGATTTAAAAAGAAGCTTCGGCAAAATCTTTACCTGATGGGGTATATCATGTCATTGTCAATGTATATACAATGACTAAAGATGGTAAGCTTCTACGACAGAACGTTCACGAAATAAAACATACCCGTCTTGTGGGAAGTTACAGGTGGTTCTATACTTAAAGGTGAAACAGCGGCTGAAGGTGCGGTTCGTGAGTTATATGAAGAGACTGGCATTAAGATTTCTACTGAAGACCTCATTGTACTTTACAGCTATGTGGATAAGCCTAAGCATGCCATATATCACAGTTACCTTAATTTAATAGAAAAAGAAGTCCATGTTACCCTTCAGGAAGGAGAAACCATGGACTACATGTATGTTCCGTATAGGAATTTGATGAGCTTGTTAATTCTGACAGATTCGTTCCATCAGAACAGCGACGCTATAAGAATCAGGCCGTCTTTACGATGCTTTCACGATTCATTCCTGATTCAGCGGCTTCTACATAGCAATTCCATATGTTCCTGGACCTACATGAGTTCCAACAGAACAGCCAATAGAGCTTACACAAACATTTCCATTAACATCAGATATATGTAAGTAAGACTCTTATTAATAAATGTTTCTAAGGATTCAGAGCAGTTGATATGACCAAACATGAAATCTCTTGTAAGACTTAATCCGTCTTTGGTGAGCTTATCATGCATAAGTTTTTCAGCTGCTTTTTTCCTCTTGTTTTTCCAATCACAACAACTTTTCCATCTTCAATACTTACAACCGGTGTTATATGAAGCATTGTTCCTGCAAATGCAGCAGCTCCTGAAAGTCTGCCACCCATTTTAAGATATTTAAGCTGCCAACAACTGCTGTAAGCTTGATGTATTTTGACATCTCTGTTGCAGCAGCGATATCAGATACATTTACACCAGCATCTCTTAACTTTACTGCCTCTCTGATTAGGAGGGCTGTTCCAATCGAAGCACTTCTTGAATCTACCATGTATAGTTTCTTTCCTGTTTCTTCTTCAACATCTAAAGCAGCAAGGCAGGCACTCTGATATGTTCCTGATAAATCAGAAGATATGAATATTCCAAGTACATCATCCCCGGCAGCAACAGCTTCATTAAATACTTTCATGAATGTATCAGGGCTTGGCTGTGAAGTCTTAGGTAATTCATCACATTCAGCAAGTCTTGTATAAAATTCCTCGTGTGTTATCTCAACTCCATCTAAGAATTCTTCATTCCCAAACCTTACAGATATAGGAACAATCTGAATCCCCATTTTTCTTGCATCTTCTTTTGATATATCACATGTGCTGTCAGCAATAATTCTTAACATAATCATTCTCCTTTAAAGATTTTGATATATTTTGATATTCAAAGTTTCTTGTTGAATGTTATCATTTAATTAAATAATTGTCAAGGGTATTTTGATATTCAAAGTTTTAGCATGGAATTCTTAAATAAAAATATGTGATTTAAATATCATCATGTATTTTTTTAGTATTTATATATACACAGAATTGATATAATTAGAATATGTATAGATATATTCTAATAAAAATGGGAGGTGTAAAGAATTATGAATATTACAAAACTAGTATTGGGTGCATGCAGCACAAATGTATATATTGTTTCTTCGAATAAGAAAAATGCAATTCTGATTGACCCAGCAGATAATGCTGCTGAAATTATTAAAACAATTGAAGAAAATGGATTGTGTCTTAAATACATTTTTATAACACATGGTCATACAGATCATATTTTAGCATTAAAAGAAGTGAAAGAATATTTTAATGTACCTGTTATTATATCTAAAATTGATGCCGGACGACTTGAAGACGAAGAACTTATTAATGAAAGACCTTATGTTAAAATACCTTATAAAGCTGTAAAAGCCGATATATTAATTTGTGAAGACGATATAATTAATCTTGATGAGTTGTCATTTTCTTTCTTAGGTATGCCAGGACATACAGACGGTTCAATGGCAATCATTGTTAATGATAATATTTTCTCTGGTGACACCATTATGTTTGAAAAACATGGTAAAACTTCTTTACCTGGCGGAAATGAGAAATTACTTATTTCATCAATAGAAAAAATGATGAACACTTTAATTGGCGATTATAAAATATACCCTGGTCATAGACAAGAGACATCTCTTGATTATGAACGTAAGTGCAGACTAAGTACTGTTATTACAGGTTATTAATTTTTTATCTTAATTTGCGGCTTGTAATTGTAAATAACATATTTCTTGACATATTTAAAAATAAGCATTAAAATCAAGCACTTGGACAGTATCATTTACGAAATTCACACAAGAGGTTTCATCAATTATGGCAAAAGATTTAACTCAGGGCAGAATTATGCCTATATTAATTAAATTCACAATTCCACTTATACTAGGAAATATATTTCAGCTTACTTATAATGCGGTTGACTCTATTATTGTCGGAAGATTTGTTGGAAAAGAAGCACTGGCTGCTGTTGGAATATGCAATCCAATAACTACACTCATTATTCTTTTCCTTAACGGATTATGTATGGGTGCAAGTATTCTTATGGGTAATTATTTCGGCGGTAAGAAAATGGACACTTCCCGCCAGATAAGTACAACTATGATATCAGGTATGATATTCTCACTTGCACTTACACTGATTGCAATAGTATTTACAAGACCTATTCTTATGCTTGTTCAGGTTGACAGATCAATTATGACACTTACAACCCAGTACTTAAGAATAATCATGTTAGGACTCATCTTCACATTCCTTTATAACTTTTTCTCAAGCACTTTAAGGGCATTGGGAGATAGTGCAACACCACTGTATTTCCTTATCATAAGTGCAGTTTTAAATGTATTTGGTGACCTTTTCTTTGTTGTTGTCCTGAAAGCCGGCAGCAATGGATGTGCAGTTGCAACTGTAGTAAGCGAGGCTCTCTGCTGTGTATTCTGCATGATATATATTAAATTCAAAGTACCGATTCTGTGTCTTGGCAAGAAGTGGCTTGTATTTGACCACTCACTGCTTAAGAAAACTATAAGCTACGGCTGGGCATCTGCTATGCAGCAGGCTACTGTACAGCTTGGTAAAATAGGAATACAGGCTATTATTAACACTATGGGCGTTTCGGTTTCAGCCGCATTTGCAGTAGTAAACAGAATTGATGACTATGCATATACACCCGAGCAGAATATTGCACACGGAATGACAGCTATGATGGCACAGAACAAAGGTGCCGGAAGAGACGACAGAGTAATCAAAGGCTTTAAAGCCGGTATTATTCTTGAGATAATATATGGAATCTTCATATTCTTTGTATGTTTTGTATTTGCAAGACACTTATGAAACTGTTCACTTCGGATACTGAGGTTATAAAACACGGTGTAATCTACCTTAAGCTTATCTCTATAATGTACATACTTCCTGCCATCACTAATGGTATTCAGGGATATTTCAGAGGAATCGGCGACTTAAAGATTACACTGCTTTCAAGCTTTATCAATATGGGTGTCCGCGTGCTTGCCGCAATTCCACTTGTATTTGCGTTAGGCATGGGAATAGAAGCACTTCCTTTCTCTTATCTTGCAGGCTGGATTGGCATGCTTATTGCGGAAGTGCCATTGCTTGTTAAAATTACAGGGCATATATTAAAAGCATAAGATAGTTATAATCCCCTCACAAAGCATCAACCTTGTGAGGGGATTATTATTATCTCATCTTCTGAACATTTTTCTTTCTCATAAGCAACGCACCAATACCTATAAGTACCAAGCCTATTGCACAGCCAGACACTAAAGTAATAAAAAATATATTTCCATTAATACTAAGAGTCGTGCTCCAATCAGACAGATTCATATGACTTATTGTAAGCACCTTCCTTTTGTAGAGAATAAACTCAAGAAAATCATCGGCAAAAACAACCCATAATACAGATATTATCGTACTAATTCCGGCTCTCATCAGTCCATGGACAGGAAGATATCTGATCACAAGAAATACAAGCCATACACCAAGCATAAGTACAACAGCTACTGTATATCCGTCTTTCATACCTGTAAAACCAGAATGATAATACACTATAAACATTGTAAGGAATAACCACAATGTATCCCATGTCATTGTTATAAGTGCTTTCTTGTCACTAAGTACCGGTGGAAGTGACACAAGACATATCACTATCGGGAACAATACTATTGATATACCAAATACTGTAGGTATAGCCCATAACAGGAAGTTTCCTCCACCATTCATACGGTCAACGAAGAACAGTATAAGCATCAGCGAAGTAACTCCTGCAAGAATACATTTTAACAGACGATTATTAGTGGACATAAGCGGAACTACCGTAAGTGCTGCGACAAGCAGCATAGAAGCAGTAACAACCGAGAATACACCTAATCCCATGCCGGTAGCAAGCTGCACTATAAATGTAATGACAATTGGCAGTAGAAGTATTGCGGCAATCACAACTCCTGCCTTGTATGCTGCATTACGCTCTATTTTTGCATGTCTTTCGAGTACTCCCTTTGATTCCTTTGCAAGTACTTCATCAACGTTATTTTCTTTTAATTCATTATACATTTTCTGGCAGTCATTACAGCCTGGCAGATGCTTTTCAACAAATCTGCGGCTCTCTTCGCTGCATGCATTGTCATAATAAAGTGGCAGTAAATCCTGCACGATATCACATTCTTTATTACTCATATCTAATCAATCCTTTCTTTTATTTTTAATCTGGCCCTATGATAAGTTACTCTGGCCCAGTTCTCAGTTTTTCCAAATACCATTCCAATCTGTGCAAATGTGAGTTCTCCAAAAACTCTCAACTGAAATACCTCTTTATACGGCTCCGGTAGTTCATGAAGAACCATATGAATCTGCAAAGCAGAATCTGTATCAGAAGCTTTATCCGATAAATCTGGTGTCTGCTGAGGTAAATTTTCGTCAAGTTCAGAAAATTTCTTATTCTTCCGACACTCATCAATTGCGAGATTCTTAGCAATACTGCAAAGCCATGTGAACTCACCCGCCTTGCCCTCATATTGTCTCATGGCGGTCATAGCTTTGTAAAAAGTATTTTGTGTGATTTCTTCAGCAAGAGCTTGATTCTTTACTATAGTAAACACATAAGAATACACCTGCATATAATATGAATTGTACAATTTCTCGTAATTCAGAACTGGTCACCTCCTTCCGTCTTACATAGGTTAGACGCACGAAATGGATTTTCGTTACAACATTTTCAGAATATTTTATAGAATTTTTTAAAATGTGTCAAAAAATGTATGCCAAAGGTACAGGCAGATGTGTTATTATACATATTGAATTTGATTCAGGAGAATTAATTATGATTAGAAAAGAACAGCTGCGTCTATACGCAATCACAGATACAAGCTGGCTTAACGGAGCCAGTCTCATTGATGTTGTTGAAAATGTATTAAAAAATGGAGCAACATTTTTACAATTAAGAGAAAAAAATGCGTCACATGAAGAAATTGTTGCAAAAGCAAAAGCAATTAAGCCAATTGCACGAAAATATGGAGTTCCATTCGTTATTGATGATGATGTGCAGGCGGCACTTGAAGCTGACGCTGACGGAGTACATATCGGACAGAGCGACACAGACTATATGACTGCAAGAAGTATTCTTGGAGATAATAAAATTATCGGCATGACCGCCAAGACAGTTGAACAGGCGAAAGAAGCTGAAAGACTTGGTGCAGATTATATCGGAACCGGTGCTGTATTTGGCTCAAGTACCAAAAAGGACGCTGTATTCATGCCCCGTGAACGACTGATTGAGGTTGCAGGTTCAGTTAATATCCCTGTCGTTGCAATCGGCGGTATTGATTACGACAACTGCGGAGAGCTTGCAGGTACCGGGATTGACGGAATTGCTGTTGTTTCAGCTATATTTGCCGCCAATGATCCTGGACTTGCTACGAAAGAGCTTTACTTAAAGACTGGCCGTGTATTAAATTATCACAGGGATTTCATATTTGACATGGACGGAACTATTCTCGATTCTATGCCTTACTGGAGAAATGTTTCCAAGGAATACGCCATGCAGTATGTAGACAATCTGCCTGACGACTTTGACGAGCGTACTTATGTAATGGACCTTGATGAATGTTCTGCTTATTTCCGTGATGAATTAGGTATAAACACTGATGCAGCAACTATGAGGCAGACTGCTGTGGATATTATGACAAGACACTACAGCACAGATATTCCGGCTAAAGACGGTATGCTTGAATTAATCAGACGCGAGCATGAAGCTGGTTCTTGCATGTGCATATTTACAAGCTCTGACAGAGGCTGTGTTGACGCTGCACTTAATCGTCTTGGAATTGCTGACTGTTTTAACAACATTTTTACAGTATATGATATTCCGTATAATAAAAAGAATCCGGAAAGCTACAAGCTTATCGCTGAGAAAATGCATTTTAAACCGGAAAACACATGGGTATATGAAGATGTTCTACACGGCATTGAATCTGCAAGACAGGGTGGATTTAAGATATGTGCTGTATATGATGAGGATTCTAAGAAGCATTGGAACGAAATCTGCGCACTTGCAGATGAAATAAGAGATATAAGAAATGATTGAGGATTAGTAATGAAGAAAAAAGTTGTTGTCGGCATGTCAGGGGGCGTTGACTCCTCTGTTGCCGCTTATCTATTAAAGGAACAGGGCTATGATGTAATAGGTGTGACTATGCAGATATGGCAGGACGATGCAACAGAAGCCGCTGAGAACGGCTGCTGCGGTATCAGTGCTGTTGATGATGCAAGACGTGTTGCCGGTCAGCTTGACATTCCATATTATGTAATGAATTTTAAGAATGAGTTCAAATGTAATGTAATCGATTATTTTGTTGATGAATATAAAAAAGGCCGTACACCTAATCCATGTATCGCCTGCAACCGTTATGTAAAGTGGGAATCTCTTCTTAAAAGAAGTCTTGAAATAGGAGCAGATTACATTGCAACAGGACACTACGCAAGAATCCACCAGCTTCCTAATGGCAGATACACTATATGCAATTCAGTAACTGCCAGAAAAGACCAGACCTACGCCCTTTATAATCTTACACAGGATCAGTTATCGCACACGCTTCTGCCTATTGGTGATTATACTAAGGATCAGGTCCGTGAAATTGCATCTAAGATTGGTATTACTGTTGCCAGGAAGCCTGACAGCATGGAAATATGCTTTATTCCTGATAATGACTATGCAGGCTTTATAACACGTGAAACAGGCTATACTTCTGTTCCCGGTAATTTCATTGACGTCAATGGCAATGTAATCGGAAGACATCAGGGTATCATACACTACACAGTTGGTCAGAGAAAAGGTCTTGGACTTGCTCTTGGAAAGCCAGCATTTGTTGTTGCTATACGCCCTGAAACCAACGAGGTTGTAATCGGTGATAATTCAGATGTGTTCTCACCTAAGCTTTACGCCAACAACCTTAATTTCATGTCGATACCTTCACTTGAAGGTGAAATGCGTGCCAAAGGTAAAATCCGTTACAGCCATGAGGGTGCTATGTGTACTATAAGAATGTTTGATGAAAATACTCTTGAGTGTACATTTGACGAGCCTGTTCGTGCCGTAACACCAGGTCAGGCGCTTGTATTATATGACGGGGACAATGTACTTGGCGGCGGAACTATTATTTAATTAATAAGGACAATATTATGGATAAACTTATATATATGGATAACGCAGCAACTACATCAACCGCACCAGAGGTTGTGTCTGCAATGCTTCCATTCTTTACTGAATATTACGGCAATCCTTCTTCTGTATATAATTTTGCCCAGAAAAGCAAGATGGCTATTGAAGATGCAAGGGAAATTATAGCTGACAGTATTGGTGCTGCTAAAAGCAATGAAATATATTTTACAGGTGGTGGAAGCGAGTCTGATAACTGGGCTTTAAAGTCAGCGGCATTCGGCCTTAAAGATAAAGGAAACCACATTATAACAACTAAAATAGAGCATCATGCAATTCTTAATACATGTGCATATCTTGAAAAGAATGGATTCGAGATAACTTACCTTGATGTTGACAGCGAGGGCTTTGTTTCATTAGAAGATGTCGAGAATGCCATCTCTGACAAAACAATTCTTATAAGTGTTATGTTTGCCAACAATGAAATCGGAACAATTGAGCCTGTCCGGGAAATAGGTGAGATTGCACATAAGCATGGCATTCTTTTTCACACTGATGCAGTTCAGGCTATGTGTCATGTTCCAATTAATGTCACAGAGATGAATATTGACCTTTTAAGTGCAAGCGCGCACAAGTTCCATGGTCCTAAAGGCGTCGGTTTCATGTACATGAAGAATTCTGCCAAGTTAGAGCCTTTCATACATGGTGGTGCACAGGGCGTGCAAGACGCAGGCACAAGCAATGTTCAGGCATTGTCGGCATGGGACAGGCTGTAAAGCTTTCCTTAGGTACACTTGATAAAGATACACATACAATTATTAATATGCGTAATTATATTGTTGACAGGATTCTTGGTGAGATTCCTGACGTTACTTTGATGATTTGTATTGATGCTAATGCCGATGTCAATGCTGTTTCGGTAGGTTTGCCCATGTGCAGCCTGAAGCGTCTTCCGTCTAATATGCATTTCTGCTTTAAAGATGTTTCGGGTGATTCTTTACTTATTATGCTCGATATGAACGGTATATGTGCATCCAGCGGTTCAGCATGTGCTGCAGGCTCAATCGACCCTTCACATGTGCTTCTTGCCATCGGACGAGGCAAAGATGAAGCTAAAGGTGCTTTAAGATTAAGCATAGATAAGGATTTAACCAAGGAAGATGCTGACTACGCAATAGATGCACTGAAAGCCGCTGTTGCAAGGCTGCGTAGGTAGACTTTGCGGATAACCTGCCAGAGTATACTTCGCTAGTAATCTGCACTGATAATGGATAACAACTTAGTTAGCATGAATTATTTGGAATACCTACTAACCAACTATGAATTCTTAATTGAGTAGGTTTTATTACAGCTGATGTTTCTGTTGAATAGCATAAAGACCCACTCATACAACTTTTCTATATATTTTAGTGGGTCTTTTCGCTATCTAAGCTATTTTATCAGCACATTTGCAACACTTTTTCTTCAAAATAACCCACGAAACATATATTAACTTCCCTTCTAGTAGGTTTCTGCAGATAATCAAAGATTAATTCATGAAATAAAAGCCTACTATTTTATTATCTTATCAGGTATAGTAGGTCTCCAGCAAAATTCATACAATAATACAGCCAATTCTAAAACACCTCCCAATACATACTGCAAAACAAATCCAAATACACATCCCAAAGCACAACCAATACACATTTCCAAAATATTTTCAAAAATCATACAAACCTATTGACATAGTAGGGATAAGGGTTTATATTATCATCAACATCAAGAAAGCAATACATTTTTGAAATAAATTAAAAGGATGGTAATTAATTATGGCAAAGAAATCTTACTCAGAAAGAAATTTAAAGTTTGAAACATTACAGCTTCATGTAGGACAGGAACAGCCTGATCCAGTAACAGATGCTAGAGCAGTACCTATTTACCTTACATCATCATATGTATTCCATAACAGCCAGCATGCTGCTGACAGATTTGGTCTTAAGGATGCAGGTAACATCTACGGACGTCTTACTAATCCAACAGAGGATGTATTCGAAAAGAGAATCGCAGCACTTGAAGGTGGTGTAGCAGCACTTGCTGTTGGTTCTGGTGCAGCAGCTTTAGCTTATGCTTTAGGCACTTGCTCATGCAGGAGACCACATCGTAGCAGCTAAGAATATCTACGGCGGAACATATAACCTTCTTGCACATACACTTCCAGATTACGGAATTGAAGCTACATTCGTAGATCCTTTTGATTATGACGCTATTGAAGCAGCTATCAAGCCTAATACTAAGGCTGTTCAGATTGAGACACTTGGAAATCCTAATTCAGAAGTTGTTGATATCGAAAGAATTGCTAAGATTGCACATGCACACAACATTCCACTTGTTGTTGATAACACATTTGCAACACCTTACCTTGTAAGACCTATCGAATACGGTGCTGATATTGTTGTTCATTCAGCTACTAAGTTTATCGGTGGCCACGGTACAACACTTGGTGGTGTAATCGTTGACAGTGGTAAGTTCGACTGGGTTGGCGCTGCTGATAAGTTCCCATGGCTTGTTGAGCCAAATGTATCATACCACGGTGTAAGCTTTGCAAAGGATACAGCACCAGCTGCATTCGTTACATACATCAGAGCTATCCTTCTTCGTGATACAGGAGCTACAATTTCTCCAATTCATTCATTCATCTTCCTTCAGGGACTTGAAACATTATCACTCAGAGTTGAGAGACATGTAGAGAACGCATTAAAGGTTGTTCAGTATTTAAAGGATCAGCCATTAGTTGAGAAGGTAAACCATCCTTCAATTTCTACTAACGAAGAACAGCAGGCTCTTTATAAGAAGTACTTCCCTAATGGTGGTGGTTCAATCTTCACATTTGAAATCAAGGGTGGTGCTGCTGAAGCACAGAAGTTCATTGATAACCTTGAGTTATTCTCACTTCTTGCTAATGTTGCCGATGTTAAGTCATTAGCAATACACCCAGCAAGCACAACTCATTCAGAGTGCAACGAAGCTGAGCTTCTTGATCAGGGAATCAAGCCTAACACAATCAGACTTTCAATTGGTACAGAGAATATCGATGATATCATTGAAGATCTTGATGAAGCATTCAAGGCTTTACAGTAATTTGCATCGACACATTCTTTACATATCCGACTAATGCTGATAAAATATATTTAATTAATTATTCGTGAATGTTTAGGAGGATATGTAATGTTTTGTCAATTATTTGGTAAATTCTTAATTGAAAAAGAGGTTATAGATAAGAATAAGTACAATTCTATAATGGATAAGCTTTCTGATTCAAGAGCAAAGCTTGGTGTAATTGCCGTAGCTGATGGCATTATTACTGAGAAACAGGCTAATGAAATCAATCATTTACAGACAACTAAAGATGCAAGATTTGGTGAGATTGCTATAGGAGAGGGATATATGACTGAAGAACAGTTAGATACCCTTCTTAAAAGCAGGGAAGCGCTTATGCAATTTTCCTTTCTGTTCTTTCAGAAGCAGCAGATATATCAGTTTCGAAGGTTGATGAACTTCTTAAGGAATTCCAGAAGGAACATGGTTTTACTGATGAGGATATGGATGGTCTTAAGAATGATGATTTGGAGCAGATTGTTCCAATATTTGCCTTTTCATCAAAGTCATATGTAACAGATATATGCAGGCTTGCACTTGCTAATATTGAAAGATTTGTAACCTCTGATTTCTATATAGACAGAATTAAGCATATTTCACAGCTTGAATACAGATGTCTTGCTGGTCAGAAATTAGAAGGTGACCTTGATATTATTGTTGGTTTTGCAAGTGTTGGTGAACAGACAGCTATAGTTGATATAGCTAATGGATTCTCTCATAGCAATATCTCTAATCTTGGAATTGAAGTATATGATGCTGTTGGTGAATTTACTAACTGTATAAGCGGACTTTTTGCAACTGCACTTTCTAAGAAAGGCAGCAAGTTAGAGATTACTCCTCAGTTTGCATATGAAAACCAGTTTGCCAAGGGAGACGCTTATGTTCTTCCTATTCATATCCATGACAGCGAGGTTCTTCTCTTCATATCTGCTTCTGATGATACTAAGGCAGGAGATATGCCTGTTGTAAGAAAGATTATGGCTAAAGCAGGTGGCGAAGTAACATTAGACAGCAAGGGAACTGTAGTTATCGTTGATGACTCTGGTATGTCAAGAAAGATTCTCCGTGATATTCTTGAAGAAGCAGGTTATGCTGTATTAGCTGAGGCTACTGATGGATTAGAGGGTGTACTTGCATATAAGACTCATTATCCAGATATCATAACACTTGATATCACAATGCCTAACATGGACGGAACAGACGCACTTAAAGAGATTAAAGCATATGATCCTAACGCTAAGGTAATTATGATAACTGCTGCCGGACAGCAGAATAAAGTAATTGAAGCTCTCAAGCTTGGTGCAGAACGTTTCATTACAAAGCCTTTTGATAAAGATGAGATTCTTAAGAATATTGAAGAAGTTCTTGAAAGTTAATAAAAATAATGGGATGATACCTTTAGTGATATCATCCCATTATTTTTATTTATTCTTTCTAAAATGCACTTCTGAACTGCCAGGCTGTCATATGTAACATGTGGCTTATCAGTATTATCCCCCGGAACCATATCTGATGAAATATCCGCATCATCTTCTTCACTTCCTGAATCTTTCTTATGTATCTCTGGAATAGCAAGATTATCATATGACAGACTGTAATCCTTTTTAGATGTATTAACTTTATTTTTTCCTTTTGAATATATTAAACATATTTAACTCCCCTATACTTATAATATATTGATAAAGAAGTAATAACCAGACTATTAAGGAAATCTGCAAAAAGACTTCCTATCAGCGGAATAAGAAGATAAGCCTTAACCGATGGAACATATTTGTCACATATTGCCTGCATATTTGCCATGGCATTAGGCGTTGCTCCCATTCCAAATCCACATGTACCTGCAACAAGAACTGCTGCATCATAATCTCTTCCCATAATATTGAATACAATAAAATATGTAAATAAAACAATAACAATTATCTGTGCACCAAGAAGTATAACAAGTGGAAGAGCTAGTGATGCAAGCTGCCATAACTTAAGCGTAATCATAGCCATTCCAAGAAATAATGATAAACTTATACCTCCAAGGTCGTTAATTTCGCCCATATGAATAACAAGCTTTCCATTTCCTGCATATTCTGCAATGTTACGCATAAGCGCAGCTGCAATCATGGCTCCGATGTATATAGGAAAAGTGAGTCCTGTCTTCGTAAGAGCCCATGAAAAAATAGTTCCTATACCAATAGCAATAATAAGCTGAAATACGGCTGATGCATACATTCTGGAATGTCTTTCATGCTTCTTTTCATCTTCAATAAGAAGACTGTCATCCTCTGGAATTGCTGTATCTAAAAGGTTTTTCTTTTCAATAAGTCTCTTGCCTAATGGTCCTCCTACAAGACTTCCAAATATAAGACCAAATGTAGCTGCAGCAGTACATATTGTCGTTGCACCCTTAACATTAAAATCTTCAAGTACCGGTCCAAATGCACCCGCAGTACCATGTCCGCCAACCATAGGTATTGAGCCTGTACACATTCCTATAAGAGAATCAAGCCCCATAACCTTAGATAAACCTACTGCAACACCATTCTGTATAAATATAAGTACTATAACCAATCCTAAAAATACCACCATAGACTTTCCGCCCTTTTTAAGTACTTTAAGATTAGCCTGAAATCCTACGGATGTAAAAAAGAATACCATGCATACTTCTTTAAGTGTGTCATCAAATGAAAACTCTAGTATATGAGTAACATAACATATACATGTAAATATAGCAAACAACAATCCTCCTACAACAGGTGCCGGTATACAGAACCTTTCAAGGAATTTAATTTTCTTTCGTAAATAGCTGCCTAGAAGCAGTACAAGAACCGCAATAGCCAGCGTCTGATACATATCTAACTGAACCTTCATTAAATTTCTCCATTCTTTATAGCATTAACCTGATATACAGAATTAATTATTCTGTCAAAACATTGATGCCTCGCTCTGTATAATAAGCTGCTGCACCTGAATGGAACGGAATATCTACTCCATCAGCCGCCGTATTTATATCAAATGTAATATCAAGAGATGTAGCATACTTAAAATCATCAGCATGCTCATATATTGTCTTAGTCACATTCTTAATAACATCGTCTGAAAGTGACTGCTTTGCAATCAGAACTGCCTTAACACCAATAGTTGTCACATCAGAATCCTGACCATTATAAGTTCCTGCCGGAATAGTATATTTTTCGCAGAGAGAATACGCTGATAACATCTTGTCTATGCATTTGTCATCAAGACTTATAAGACGTATGTCACATTCCTTAGATAACTGTCCGATAACTTCTGTTCTTGTTCCTGCGGTACAGAAAAATGCATCAATTTCTCCATCTTTAAGTTTTCCAGCAGCTTCTGTATAATCCATATTGACCTTATTAATAAGTTCGTCAGTAATTCCACTCATCTTTAATATCTGTTCTGCATTCTTTTCGGTTCCTGACTCCGAAGCACCAACACTTACAGTTTTATTAATCAGGTCATCAATACCTGTAATTCCAGAATCTTTCCTTACAACAATCTGGCAGCATTCTGTATAAAGTGAAGCAACCGCTTTGTACCCCTTCTGGTATTTTTTATCAGCAAATGTACCAGTTGCATTATATGCATCACTTAACAGGTCTGCCTGGACAATAGCAAGGTCTATATAGCCATCAGATATAAGTCTTAAATTAGCAACCGAACCAGCAGTAGTCTTTGTTTCAAATGTATATCCATCAATCTCTTTATCTGCCAGTTGTGTAAATGTGCTTGCAATTGAATAATACACTCCGCCTATATCTGCTGCACCAAACTTCAAATTCTTACTATGCCCGCTACATCCCGCAATCACAAACAATAAACAGGACATTAATACACATAATATTTTCTTCATTCATTTATCCTCGTAACAATAATTCTTTTTCATAAACTTTGCCATCCTTTATGTACATTCTAGGAACACGCTTACTTACTGCACATGTAAGCTCATAAGGAATAGTTCCTGCAAGCTGTGCCATATTTTCAATAGGATTAGCCTTACCAAATATTTCTACTTCACTTCCAACATCGACATTCATCTTATCAGTAAGATCAATCATACACATATCCATGCATATCTTGCCTCTCTGTGGTGCTGGACCTTCTTCAGTCATAAGCTCATATCTGTTAGAAAGGCATCTGAAATATCCATCAGCATATCCATAAGGAACAACTCCCATTCTTGTCTTTCTGTCAGTCTTGTATATTCCTCCATAACTTATTGCTGTTCCGGCAGGGTAAGTCTTGATTGTGCTTACTGTTGTCTTAAGTGACATAACAGGCTTAAGTCCAAGCTCCTGTGCAAAATCTCCATATCCATAGAGCAGAAGTCCCGGTCTTACCATGTCAAGCCATGTTTCAGGATATCTTGCAACAGCACCAGTATTGGCACAGTGTCTTATCCTGAATTTCTTTCCAAGTTTTTTCTCAACTTCATCAATCACACTGGTAAACAATTCAAACTGATGCTTAGTATAGCTTTCATATTCTTCTCCAAATTCATCAGATACTGCAAAATGTGTGAATATTCCCTCAGCATCAAGACCTGGAAGAGTACAACCTTCACATATTCCTTCAACGCCACTTTCAAAATAATCTCCATCACACAGATATCCAAGTCTTGACATTCCTGTATCAACTTTAATATGAATCTTTAATGTACCACCACATTTAACAGCTTCCTCACTGTATTCAAGTGCCTTAGCCCTGCATGTTACAGCCTGTGTTATATTATTCTTAATAAGTTCAGAAACCTCTTCTTTAGGTGTATGTCCAAGTATAAGAACCGGCATTGTAATACCATTATGTCTTAATTCTACAGCCTCATCTATACTGCTTACTGCAAGATAATCTGCTCCGACTCCTGTAAAGTCTGCTCACCTGTACAGAACCATGTCCGTAAGCATCCGCTTTACAACGCCTAAAAACTTAACATTTTCTCCAATTCTTTTCCGTAATGTTTCATAATTATGTGCAAGTGCATCCATATCTATTTCAGCCCATGTTCTTCTTAATGTTGAATCCATAATAATCTGCCTCCATTATCTAAACATATTTTAATATTTTACCATTTTATTGATGATTAGTGAATATTTTTTAAATTAATTTTAGGTTGACATTTTATAGTAATGTCAGAACAAAGATAAAAGATATCAGATTGGAGGAATTCATATGAAAAGAACCTTTTGCTTTATTAAATATATGTACTATATTATTAAGCTTGTTCTTAACAGGATGTTCTGGAAAAGAATCTAAGATAATATTAAACAGCTCACAGTCCGCATACATAGTATCTAATAACAATAATATGGTTCTTGAATCTTTCACTACTGAAGCCGTATTAGATGATGAAATCCCTGAACGCAGCATATCATGCTGGGGTGATAGCATGATACAGGGAGCTGGATGTAACGAAGCATATATATACTCTGATAATGGTATTGAAGACATATCTTACTTTACAACTCCATCTGCTCTGCGATATTTTACATCAATCAATACCTACAACTTTGGCGTAGGTGGTGAAAATTCATATCAGATTGCTTTACGTGCGGGCGGAATTCCAATATACACTGACCGTGATATCCATATAACCGACCACTCATTAGCTTATGTAAAATTTGTTGATGAAAATGAAGAAACAATCGATATGGATGACTACAGCGGATATGGATATGAAGATAACACATATCCAGACACAGTATATATTAATGATGTTTTATGTTATGTCGAAAGAGCCGATGATGGCTTATATATCTCTATATGTTCTGATGCAGACTACAATTCTGTAACTGAAATGTATATTAACGCATGGACAAGGGTTATTCCTAAAGCAGCTTATGATCACCGCAATGATATTCTTATTCTTGAGATGGGAAGTAATGGTGGCTGGGAGAATGATTATGATGAACTTATAAGACAATATCAGAATATAATTGATACCAGCTATTATGCTGATTATATAATTGTTGGCGATACTGATAATCCTGGAGAATCAGCTGACATATATCAGGATGTATACGATAGTAATGGTAATTATGCAGGACTTCATGCAACATCATGGGAACAAGCTCTGTATGATGCATTTGGAGAACATTTCCTTAACACCAGACTTTATCTTATGGAAAATGCATTATCTGACTGTGGACTTACACCAACTGAGAATGATATAATTGATATACAGACAGGCAATCTTCCTGAACAGATTCGTGCTGATTTCACACATTTTAACTCTTATGGATATTATTCCAAAGCCAAAGCTATATACTTAAAAGGTATAGAACTTGGCTACTGGAATTAATATTATTCGACTGGAGGATTATATATGAGAATATTATTAGTTGAAGATGACCGCTCATTATCAAGGGCCGTATCAACTATATTACAGAAGAATAATTACACCGTTGACTGCGTTGACAATGGTCAGACTACTTGATTATCTAGAAAAGATATATATGATGCTGTAATAATGGATATCATGATGCCGGTAATGGATGGAATTACAGCTTTAAAGAATCTAAGAAAACGTGGCAGCAACATTCCTGTTCTTATGCTCACAGCCAAGACCGAGATTGATGATAAAGTAGAAGGGCTTGATAATGGTGCTAACGATTATCTTACCAAACCATTTGACACAAGAGAACTGCTTGCAAGAATCCGTGTACTTACACGCTCTGAAAAACAACAGGATAATGTTATTACACTTGAAAATATTTCGCTGAACACAACTACATGTGAATTATCTTCTCCTTCAGGTTCATTTCTTCTTACTAATAAGGAATATCAGATGATGCTGATGTTCATGAATAATAAAACCCAGGTTATTTCGGCAGAACATTTTATGGAGAAAATCTGGGGCAGTGAATCTGATTCAGATATCAGCACCGTATGGACTTATATATCTTATCTCAGGAGAAAACTTGAAGCTTTAAAGTCTGATTATTCTATTGCTACAAGAAGAAATATGGGATATTATTTAAAAAATAACAACTAATATAAAGAAGGTATATAATGTCAAAAAAAATAAAGCATCTAATTATAATGAGAAAATGCTTACCCGCTTAAGAATACAATTTATAGTTCTTTCAATGGCAGTTGTAATAATTATGCAAGGATTTATTGTGTATACAAGTGTCAGAAACATACAATAAAATGGTCGCTAAATCCGACCATCTCGTTTCATCTATATATATTAATATTTTTAGATAAGAAGCCAATTAAAGCAGATCTTAAGGTATTTCTATATTATATTTGATAAAAAAAAATACCCCAAAAACATTAATATCGATAACATATCTGATATTTCTGAATATAAGGCTTTGGCAATATATCATGAAGCATATGAAACCGGAGTACTTGATGGATTCTACAATGGTTACAGATACTGCATATATGAAAAAGAGAAACGTACAATTGCTGTATTCGTGCTTCGAAGTAATATGATAGATGATGTTAAGAAAACAGCTGTTTCTCTTATAGAATCATCATGTGCAGGTATTGCAGTCATGCTCCTGATTCTTATATTTACTTCAAAGCTTATCGTCATGCCTATTGCAAAAGCACACCGCAAGCAGAAAGAATTCATAACCTCTGCAAGTCATGAGCTTAAGACTCCGATTACAGTAATAAGAGCTGATGCTGATATATTACAGATGGATAATCCTGATAATGAATGGATTGAAGATATAAAGAAACAGGCAGAGAATCTTACGGCTATGACTAACAGTCTTGTATCACTTGCAAGAATGGATGAGCGCAACGGTCATATAAAACGTATTGCTTTTCCTGTTTCTGACCTAGCCGAAGAAGCTGTTCACTCTTATAATGCACTTGCACTTGATTCAGGTAAACATTTTTCCTATGATATTACACCTGATCTTACATGCTGTGGTGACGCATCATCAGTACGGCAGCTATTTACAATTCTTCTTGATAACGCATTTAAATATTCATCAGGTAAAGGTAACATAGACTTTAAATTATCTTCTTCAGGAAGCTATATTGTTTTAATCGTAAGCAATGATGTTGATAATATTGATAAGAACCTTACTGACAGAATGTTTGACAGATTCTACAGGGCTGATTCAACATCCGCTAAGATAACCGGATATGGTCTTGGTCTTTCAATTGCAAAGGCTATTGTTTCCGAGCATAACGGAAGTATTAAAGCCAAAATGGATGGTTCTCAAAGAATTATTATTAAAGCACAGCTTCATATTAAATAACACATATTGACCCAATATGTTATAATGAAAAAGAATTTAGTGTAATGCTGAATTCTTTTTGTAGAGTGGAAAATTAACATGAGGGGAGAAATATTCTATGGAACCAGATTACAATAACAACTATCATAACAGCTATCAAAGCGAGTTTAAGCCCAATGGATTTGATGACCTTCATCTTGATGATGAAGTATACGAGATTAAATCTGACAGAATTAATCCTGAAGATTTTTATCAACATGGTCAAAAGAAACAATATTCAGAAGTCAGTCTCAGGAACATGCCTGTTGTGCTTATTATAATCCTTGCCAATCTGCTTGCAGGCATTATGTGCATAATAGCAGGCAGTGATCATTTTGAAACAGGTGGACTTAATTACCAGTATATTCATAATAATAAAGAATATATAAGGCTTCTGACTTATATGTTCCTGCATGCTAATTTGCCACATTTTATTAATAATATGGTTGCTCTGTATCTATTCGGCTCAAGACTTGAACCCCGTGTCGGTTCTCTTCGTACTGCAATTATATATTTCGGTTCAGGACTTGCATCAGGTCTTGTATCTGTATATGTATCACACCTTATCAATCCCGATGTAATCCGCTTTGCTGCAGGTGCATCAGGTGCAATATTCGGTGTAATGTGTGCAACACTTTTACTAATTTCAGTTCAAAACTGATTCTAATAAGACAACTGTAATCGTATCTATTGCATTAATTGTTGTATATGCTCTTATATCTATGCAAATGTAGATATCCTCGGTCATCTCGGTGGTGGATAGCAGGTGGTATTCTTGTATTCATTCTGTACCATGACAGTTTAGATGGTGCATTTTCAGGAACAGTTTCAACACTTCTTGCTGTCATACTCACATTAATAATATGTTTTATCGGTGTGACACGCGCAGGCATTGGTACTAAAGCCAGCGCAATGCAGGATTCAAGAATCGATACAGTAAAAGAACAACAGATATTTCAGGATGAATCTATAACCTTTGGTGAATGTCTGGATAACAAATGTACAGATCCCGAATGGACTATTTTCAGTTCTACTGATAATAAAAAGGTTGTAGAATTCAACGGTAAAGTAGTATATAATAACATGAATTCTTCATTGAAGATTCAATTCACATATGATGAATCCATCAGTTACTGGACAATTAACTATATGGGACTAAATGGTACTGCAATGGATAGTAATGGTGCAGCTCTGCTTCTTAATTATCTGTGCAGCGATTATTTAAATTAGGAGGCGATGTACATGTCTAAGCTGTTTAATTCTGATGACGATGATTTTGGATATCTTGATGATTCTATTCATATTAACTGGAAGAAATTACTGCCTGCAATCATAATTGTTGCAGCAGCAGTAATTGCATTAATAATTGTACTTATTGTTTCTTTCGGTCATAGAGGGAAAAAAGTACCTGCAAATGCATCTTCAACCGAAGAGACTTCGTCTGTCAGTGAAACAGATACCGACGGCAATAATACTTTAAGTGATAAGGACGAGAAAGAACAGGATCCTCAGTATTCCGACAATGATGGAGCAATGAATCAGGATGCAGGTAATGGTGCTTCTGTAATTCTTTCCAACAACACTAATGAAACATCAGATATCACTATCGGCGTAGATGTTTCCAAATTTCAGGAACTATAGACTGGGCACAGGCTGCTTCATCAGGTGTTGATTTTGCAATGATAAGAGTTGGCTACAGGGCGCAGAAAACAGGCGTTATCTATGCTGACACCAATGCAAAGTATAACATGCAGCAGGCTGCCGCTAACGGAATCAAAGTCGGAGCATACTTTTCTCCTCAGCAGTTAATGAAGCTGAAGCTATTGAAGAAGCAGACTGGGTTGCAGATTTTATAGCAGATTACAGCATAACTTACCCTGTAGCATTTGACTGCGAGGGCTTCAACACATCTGAAAGCAGACAGAAGAGCATGACTAAGGCTGAAAGAACTGCCGTAGCTGCTGCATTTTACAGGAAATATATGATAAAGGCTATACACCTATGTTCTATGCCGCTTCATCTGAGCTTACCAATAACAGCCAGTGGAACACTGCCAGTCTTGAAAATCATTTAAGATATGGGTTGCACAATATCCGTCAACGCCTTATCCTGAGACTCCATCCACATCATATGCAGGAACATACAGCATGTGGCAGTATACTAATCAGGCAGGGTAGCAGGAATTGGTACAAATGTTGATATTAACGTTGCATATTTTGGTTATTCTGAAAGTAACAGCTCTCTAAGTGGTGAAACTGCAGCTGCCGCATCGCCAGATGTAGAAGCAGGCATGGTATTCACGTCTGTTAATGATACCGTTACTGCCAAAGATGAAGTAAGGCTTCGTGACAAGCCTAGTCAGGATACAGATGCAACAGTAATTACAACTCTTGTTAATGGTGAAACAATTACACGGACTGGAACAAGCAGCAGCGGCTGGTCAAGACTTGTATACAATGGACAGACTGTATACGCTGTTACAAGTTACTTAACAACAGACCTTACACCTAAAGCAACAGAAAGTCCTACAACCGGATTTAACACGAAATTCACAGACTGTAACGATACTGTAACTCCTAAGGAAGAGGTTAATCTTAGGAATAAGCCTAGTGTGACAGATGCAGATTCTGTTGTTGTTGCAACTGCTAAAAAAGGCGAGCTTTTTACCAGAACCGGTTATAATACTGAGGTTGGCTGGTCAAGGGTTGTATATAACGGACAGACACTTTACTGTGTTACAAGCCTGCTTTCTATCCAATAAATTTAAAATGTCAGGAGAATTATTGTGAGTATTATAATCACTGATTTATGCAAAACCTTTGATGACAATGAAGTTCTTAAAAATGTCAATATAACCCTTAAAGATAATTCTATATATTGTCTTATGGGAGCTTCCGGAATTGGAAAAACAACGCTTTTAAGAATTCTAATGGGACTTGAACATGCTGATTCCGGCAGTATATCCGGTATAGATATCAAAAGTATATCTTGTATGTTTCAGGAGGACAGGCTTATTCCTTATCTTTCTGCAATAGACAATGTCAGAATCGTGCTTCGTGGAAAAAACAATAGGGATGAAATCCGTAATAATCTGTTATCAATTCTTCCAGATGATAGTCTTGATATTCCTGTAAGTTCATTATCCGGTGGAATGAAAAGAAGAGTTGCACTTGCAAGAGCATTATCATATCCCGGGAAACTTATAATACTTGATGAACCATTCACAGGTTTAGATAAGGATACTAAGTTAAATGTAATAGACTATATCTTAAAAATGCGTAATAACCGTACTTTGCTTATTGCAACGCATGGAACTGATGATGCTAATCTGTTAGGGGCTGAAATAATAAAGCTTGATAAAAATATTAATTAAACTATTAAAGGGAGACTGTCTTATCGCAATCTCCCTTGTTAATATTATGTGACTACATTTCTTCAATAATCTTTCTTGCAACATATACGCCACTTGCAGAAGCGTGTGATAATGAATGTGTAACGCCGCTTCCGTCGCCAATTATGTATAAGCCCTTATATCTTGTCTCAAGATTGTTGTCAATCTCAACTTCCATGTTGTAGAACTTAACCTCAACGCCATACAGAAGTGTATCATCATTGGCAGTTCCCGGTGCAATCTTATCAAGTGCGTAAATCATCTCAATAATTCCATCAAGAATTCTCTTAGGAAGTACAAGACTTAAATCCCCCGGAGTAGCAGCAAGAGTAGGCTTTACAAGCCCCTCCTCAATTCGCTTTTCTGTACTTCTTCTTCCTCTCATAAGGTCGCCAAATCTCTGGACAATAACACCTCCGCCAAGCATGTTGGAAAGTCTTGCAATACTTTCACCGTATCCATTACTGTCCTTGAATGGCTCTGAAAAATGCTTTGCAACAAGAAGCGCAAAGTTGGTGTTCTCTGTCTGCTTCTCAGCACCTTCATAGCTGTGTCCATTAACTGTTACAATGCCGTTAGTGTTCTCATTAACTACAATTCCATTAGGATTCATACAGAATGTTCTTACAAGATCTTCGAATTTCTCTGTTCTGTATACAATCTTACTTTCGTACAACTCATCTGTAAGATGTGAAAATATAACAGCCGGAAGCTCAACTCGCACACCGATATCAACACGGTTAGACTTGGTTGGAATCTCAAGCTTCTGACAGACATTTTCAATCCATTTGCTTCCGCTTCGACCAACGGAAACAATACATTTTTCACAATCCATGTACTCATCCTTATAGAATACTCTGTAACCACCATCAATCACCTCAATATTGCTTACAGGAGTATTAAAGTAGAAGTCTATATGGTCCTTCATCTCATTGTACATATTTTCAAGAACAACATAGTTAATGTCTGTTCCAAGATGTCTTACTGACGCATCAAGGAGCTTTAACTTGTTCTGCATGCATAAAGTCTTGAACTTAGTGCCTGCTGTAGAATACATGTGAGTCTCTTCGCCACCATGTGATGTATTGATTGTATCAACATACTTCATCAGATTGATTGCCTGATCCCTGCCGATATACTCATAAAGAGTTCCGCCGAAATCATTAGTTATATTATATTTACCATCTGAAAATGCACCAGCACCACCAAATCCGTTCATAATCGCACATGTTGGACATTTGATACACGATTTAACCTTCTTGCCGTCTATAGGACATTTTCTCTTCTCTAATGTGTTGCCTTCTTCAAACACAGCCACTCTGGTTTCGGGTGACTTTTTCATAAGCTCGAACGCAGAAAAAGATTCCGCCTGGTCCGGCTCCAATAATAATTACATCGTATTCCATACATTATCCTCCTCGGAGAAATTTCTTAGGATATTATATCATAGAATGGAGGGTTATGTGGTATAGCGTAAATATTAATTAGAGTATTTAGTATCACAAACAGAACCACGCAAACGGAGTGTTCTGAATCACTTCGTTAAACTATGCTTTAGCGAAGTGATTACCATGTGACAAAATATTTAATCCTTTTAATAATATCCACCCAGACATAACTATTCTTAGTCATATCTGAGTGGATTCCTATCATACATAATTATACAATTATGTCAACATGCATGTCAGCCGCCTCAAAACCTTTCTTAAGCTTTCGGCTAACTTTTTTAATTTCTGTATTGTATTCTTTCTTGTGATTATCTTTTTCAGATATTTTATCAGAAGCTTTTGTATCTACAGAATCTGCTTTATCTGGTATATTATCGGAAGCATCAGTAAGTTCAGCATTATCAGCCTTCTCACTGTCTGTTATCTCATCTGATATATCATTATCTGCTGCATCCTGTTCTTTCTTTTCGTCATCAGTTGGCATACTCTGATAATCTGCGGATTTGACAAACTCAAGATGTGCAGCCTCAATGTTGTTAGTCTTTGCAAGTATTTCCTGGGCTTTCGCTAACTTGGCACTTTTAGGTATTGTCGGGTCATTAACGACACTGCTTAATGAACTCTCCAGTTCTCCAAGCTTTTGCAGCTTTACACGGTCAACCTCTTCCTTAGTCTTACACTGTCTGAGTTTTTCCTTGTAGCTTTCTTTTTCTTCTTTAGTTTCACGATATTTCTTTAAAGCAACAGGATCATTCTTTTCAAGATAAGATATTTCCTCAGGCGAAAGACTCCCACCTGACATAATCTTATTATCAATTTTCTGACGCTTCTGTGTTTCTCGATTATGTTCTAACTGGTCCTGAAAATCTGCAATCATAAACTGCTCGGATGTCCATGTAGAACGCTCGTTTAACTCCTGCTTAGATAAAACATTGCCAGATTCCTTTTTCTGCATCCATTTGTTGTTAAGCATCTGCAATTGTACGGTACTTGCTATTGTTCCTGATAATATCACTAGGCACACCCTGACATTATACAGAAAAGTCAACATTCTGACCCACATTCTTCTCCTGTGGAGTTTTACTGTATCACTTAAGAAAAGCTGTTCTGGTCTTTTATCTTTCAAGAAGCTCTTCTATTGATGAAGCTGTCACTGTTACGGTCTCTGTATCGTCAGTATCATCGACATCCCCGGTCTCTTTACGTTTCTTTTCAGCCGCTCCTCATTCTTTTTCTTTTCTGCCTTCTTCTGTGCTGTCTTCTTAGCTTCTTTCTTTTCTACAGCCTTCTTCTCAATGCGCTCCTTCTGTGCAGCACTTGACTTTTCAAGCACAGCAAAATATGATGCTGTACCATTATCATTAACCTGCATTCCAAAGCCCTTTACACTAGTTCCTGTTGCTGAAAGACTGCTTGCAAGCTGTGAGATTCCACTGGCAGCATTTGCAATAATTCCTTCATACTGTTTTCTGTAATTCTCATCAGAAGCCATTCTTTCAATCTTATCCTCATCAATAAGGACAACCATATTATTGGAATTAGCATAACCTGCAGCATTAGCCTTGGCATTCTCTTTCTGATCCTCACTTACAAGAATAAAGTTCATATTAGAGTACTTTTTCTTTAATTGTTCATAATATTTGCTTGCTTTCTCGCTTAACTTGGGATTGCCAATAGTCTGACCACTGACTTTCTTCTTTCCGCTTGTCTCATCGGTCTTAGTTGTCTCTGGCTTAGAATAAACAGCCGCTGTATCTGCATACGAACCGGCTATCTGGGAAAAATTCCCTGAAGATATACTACTCATAATTCATTCCTCCTTGAATGTAAATGTATTGGATAAAGTCATCCTTGACTTTTCTTAATATTATATCGGCATATTTACAAAAAAAATAATCGCATCACATAAAAAATGATACGATTACTTTCATTCTAATCATTCTTTTCCTTCTCTCTTCTTAGAAAAAGACAGACACATATAACAACAAAAACAACAGTTGCAGCTATAAGTATTGGCCATACAGGAATCGGACAGACATATCTTCTTATAAGCTTAAGTCCCTGATAAAGTGTATATACACCGAATATCGAGAATATTGCGAATGCAAGTGTATTAAGCAGTCCGTCCGGAGTCTTGCTCTTTAACAGATATCCGACTAACATACCAAGAATGTCAGCCGCAAAAAGTCCAAGTGAACATCCTATCCATACAACAAGAGCTGCACTCATACCTTCATTAGCACCAAATGTTATGGCTGTAAGCTGTGTCTTATCACCAAGTTCTGCAATGAAAAATGTAAAGAAAACTGCAAGTGGTGCAAACTTAATCTTTGATTTGCCACTGCCTTCTTCTTCGTCATCATCATCCCCTGCAATAGTTGATGCAGCAAAATAAAGAAATGCAAGTGCTGCAATAGTCTTTATAAGCCAGTCAGGAATAAATTCACTGACAAGCCCACCTGCTAAAACAGCAAGTCCGTTAAGTACAAGAATTGCTACAGCAGTTCCTAATATAATATCTCTTAACTTATATTTAGAAGTAAGAGCAATAAGCATGAGCTGGGTTTTATCGCCCATCTCAGCTATGAATTCAGTAAAAAACACTTTTAAAAACAACAGCATTTGTATGTTACCTCATTTATCTTATTATGATATAAACTGCATATATCACATAAAGTGCAACCATTGAAAAACCTTCGATTCTTCCGATTTTCTTCTTTGTTCCAGCAAATATCCATACACATATTGTAAATACAATAAGCACACACAAATCAATAATATTCTCAGTAATTATGCTGATTGGGCTGATTGCTGATGCAATACCAAGTACCATAAGTATGTTAAATACATTTGAACCAATCGCATTACCAAGTGCCATATCGACTTCGTTCTTTCTGGCTGCAACTATTGAAGTTACAAGCTCTGGAAGTGATGTTCCTATTGAAACTATTGTAAGCCCAATAAGTGTCTGGCTCATTCCAAGGTCACTCGCTATTCTTGAGGCAGCGTCTACGGTAATATCTCCGCCTACTGCAATCGCAGCCGCACCGCCAATAATAAACAGAATACTAAGCGGAACTGAAATCAACTTAATATCTTCATCAGAACCGCCCTCAATCTCGATTTTTGCCTTCTTTGCTTGCCTTTAGTGCAATCTTAATCATGTAAAAATGTATCCTGCAAATGCACCGATAAATATTACACCATCAAAATGTCCAAGCATCATTCCTGACTTATCACCAACCCCAAGGATTCCTAAAATCAATAAAAGTCCTGCACAGATAAGTGAAAATGGGATATCTCTTTTTATTGTTTCTTTTGCAACATTTACTGTTGCAATCATTGCACACACGCCAATAACAACCATCAGGTTAAATATATTAGAACCGACTACATTACTTACTGCAAGTTCATTGTTGCCTGTAATTGATGCAGATACACTGACCGCCGTTTCTGGAAGCGATGTTCCCATTGCAACAATTGTAAGTCCAATAATAATAGACGGAACATGTAGTCTCTTTGCTACACTTGAGCTTCCTTCTACGAAAAAGTCTGCACCTTTAATAAGCAGCACAAAACCGATTACAAGGAATACAAGAACAAGGGCAAACGGGGCGTTGTTGATAAGATTCTCCATGTTTTCCTCCTTTTTCTCTCCATAATAAGTGTCGTCAGCTTAAAACTCTGCCACTACTATATCCAACAGATAAAAAAACTCATGTATATCAACTACCTGCCGTGTACAACACTAACTGTTAATTGATATACATGAGTCTCATTATTTAAGATTTGCCAGATTATACTCTCTTTTATAATCAGAATGTTGACAAATCACACATACGTGCTAACTACTCCCTCATGGAATATTAAGTTACTTGATAAATAATATCAAATGCGTGCATGTGTGTCAATAACTAATTCTTATGAAATCTCTTTTCTTCCTCATAAGCAGGCTCACATGTAAGATTCATGCCCAGTCTCTTAAATGTATCCTTATCTACCGCTGAAAGAATAACTGTTGAATGAACATCACATGCATAAAGCTTAGGTATCTGCTTTAATGCCTTGTCAGCTAACGGATTGGCTACAACTGAAGATGAAAGTGCAATAAGAATTTCATCTGTATGAAGTCTTGGATTCCTGCTGCCAAGATAGTTAGTCTTTAAGGTCTGGATTGGACTGATTGACTCAGGTGATAGCAGGTCAACTGAATCATCTATTCCTGCAAGCTGCTTTAATGCATTAAGCAATGCTGATGACGCAGCACCTAACAGATCACCTGTTTTTCCAGTAACAATAGTTCCGTCTTCTAACTCGATTGCAACCGCCGGTTTATCACCGCTTTTTGCTGACTTTTCAAGTGCAGCATTAACAACAGGTCTTGAAGATGGTGTGATTCCTGCCTGATTCATTAAAAGCTCAATCTTATAAATTTCCTGACTGTTTACACCAGTTCTCTTCTGGTCGCATAAATATTTGTAATATCTTCTGATAATCTCCATATTAGAAGCATAACGGCATGCTTCATCATCAACAATACAGTTACCAGCCATATTAACACCCATATCTGTTGGTGACTTATATGGACTCTCACCGGCAATAAGCTCGAACATAGCATTAAGCACAGGGAATATCTCAATATCTCTGTTATAATTAACCGTTGTTTTACCATATGCTTCCAAATGGAAAGGATCAATCATATTAACATCATTAAGGTCTGCTGTCGCTGCCTCATAAGCAAGATTAACAGGGTGCTTAAGTGGAATATTCCAGATTGGGAATGTCTCAAACTTCGCATATCCAGCCTTAACACCATGCTTATATTCATGATAAAGCTGTGAAAGACATGTAGCCATCTTTCCGCTTCCAGGACAGGAGCAGTAACAACTACAAGTGGTCTGGTAGTCTTAATAAATTCATTCTTTCCGTAACCATCATCACTTACAATCTTGGCAACATCATTAGGATATCCGGCAATCTTGTAATGCTTGAAATTCTTGATTCCATGTGCATCTAACACCTTGATAAAATTATCAACCTCTGGCTGCTGGAAATACTTAGTGATGCAGACACTGCCTACAAAGTCCATATTCCGTAAATTCATCTATAAGTCTTAATACTTCCTGATCATATGTAATTCCGTAATCGCCACGAATCTTATTACTTGCAATATCTTCTGCACTTATTGCAATAACAATCTCAGCCTGCTCCTTTAACTGTAAAGCATCTGAAGCTTTGAGTCCGGCTTAAATCCTAAGAACCCTTGAAGCATGATAATCATCGAACAGCTTTCCGCCAAACTCAAGATATAACTTATTGTCAAACTTGGCAATTCTCTCCTTAATATGCTCAGACTGCATTTTTAAATATTTGTCATTATCAAATCCTATCTTCATAATCTTATTCCTTTAAGTAAATTTCTTTAATAAAATTAACATAAATCACAAAATTTATCCAGTTCTTTAGTGACAATATTTTTCGTTTTGAACTTCGGATTATTGTATAATCTGCCTCGTGCCATGACTAAATCCACGTTACGAAGTGCCCTGAGATCATCTAACGGATTATTCTTAGTTACAATCAGGTCAGCACATTTACCGGCTTCAACAGAACCCGTATCATCACCAATCCCTGCCATTACTGCACTGTTAAGCGTAGCTGTGTATAATGCACATGCATTGCTTACACCTACATATTTGTGGAAATAATAAAGTTCTCTCCAGAAATCATACTGTGTAATCCATGGACAGCCAACATCATTACCAAGTACGACCGGAATGTCGTTTGCAATTGCTGCCTTGGCACATTCCTTGATACCCTCAAACACGATATTGCCATTATATTGTTCAACCTCTGATGCATTAGATACACTTCTGTCAAAAAGTGCATATGGCAGTGCAGGTGATAATGTTGTGCATAAAAATGCATTATTCTCCTTAAACAAATGTATTATCTCATCATCAGGCTTTGCTCCATGCTCTATTGAATCAACACCATTTTCAAGTGCAACCCTTACACCCTCTGGCGACTCTACATGTGCAGCAACCTTGTATCCAAGTGTATGTGCCTTATCACATACAGCCTTAACCATCTCAGGTTTCATCTTAAGCTCACCAGGAACACCCTTAGCCTTTGCGTCGAGTACGCCACCTGTAATCATAAGCTTAATAAGGTCAACATTCTGGCTTTTTGCAATATCAACCTGAACAAGTGCTTCATCTATATTGTTAGCAGCTACCGCAACCGAACCAGCCATATGTCCACCCGGCACAGAAATTCCTTCATTAGCTGCAAGTATTCTTGGTCCGTCAGCCTTGCCATTTCTGATATCATCCCTTACTCTTGTATCAAAATCCGCCAGGCCACCGACAGTTCTTATAGTAGTAACTCCACTCATAAGCTCTGTTTTTGCAAAATCCTTTACAACCTTATACGTCACAGCCCTTGAAAGTGCTGTTCCCATAAGCAGCTTAACAGTCTTTTCATTATCTCTCTGCTTTTTCTGTGGCTTTCCATTGCCTGCAAGATGAACATGCATATTAATAAGCCCCGGCATAAGGTATTTACCCTCAAGATTAATCTCCTTAAAGCCGTCTGGTACAGTGTTACCCTTCACAACACCAGTAATCTTGTTATCTTCAACAAGCACAGAATGACCATCCAAAACTTTCATATCCTTAGTTCCATCAAGGATATGTCCATTAGTAAAAATGTATTTCATAACCATCCGCTCCTTGCTTTTAGCATAATCTTAGATTATTTTACCACATTTTCACCAATAATGTCACATGAAATAAATGCTTTCTAGAATAGCATCACAACAGCATGCACAACAAATGCCATCACCCACGCAATCAGGCACTGCCATACAACCATTATAACAGCCCATTTCCCGCCAAGCTCACGCTTTACTGAAGCAATTGCTGCGATACAAGGTGTGTACAGAAGACTGAATACAAGCATTGCGGCTGCACCGGCTGTTGAAAGTGCTGCCTGTATGCCTGTCCCGAAAAGTATCTGCATTGTTGATACGACACTTTCCTTTGCCATGACACCACACAGCAAAGATGTACATATTCTCCAGTCACCAAGTCCTAAAGGTGCAAATACAGGGGCTATTATTCCCGCAATAAGTGCAAGTATGCTATCCTTTGAATCTGTAACAAGATTAAGGTGCAGATTGAAGCTTTGTAAAAACCAGACAATTACAGTTGCAACAAATATAACTGTAAATGCTCTCTGCAAGAAATCCCTGGCCTTTTCCCATAATAACTGCAAAACATTTTTCATGCCTGGAAGTCTGTAATTAGGAAGCTCCATAACGAAAGGAACAGCTTCACCTTTAAACAATGTTCCTTTGTAAAGCAATGCCACAAGAATTCCCATAATAATTCCAAAGAAATATAAGCCTCCCATTATAAGTGCACCCTTTCCCGGAAAAAATGCACTGACAAAGAATGAATATATTGGCAGCTTGGCTGAACAGCTCATAAATGGTGTAAGAAGAATTGTCATCTTCCTGTCTCTCTCACTTGGAAGCGTTCTTGTTGCCATAACCGCAGGAACAGTACATCCAAATCCAATCAACATAGGAACAATACTTCTTCCTGACAGACCAATCTTTCTTAACAGTTTATCCATAAAAAATGCTACTCTTGCAATATAACCACTGTCCTCCATAAGTGATAAGAAGAAAAACAGTGTAACAATAATCGGCAGGAATGAAAGCACTGAGCCGACACCTGCAAATATTCCATCTATTACAAGACTGTGAATAACCTTATTCACGCCTGCCGCTGCAAGTGCATTGTCAACAACGCCAGTAAGTGCATCAATACCCATCTGCAGAATATTCTGTAAAAATGCACCAATCACATTGAATGTAAGAAAGAATATTGCAAGCATAATTGCTACAAAGCAAGGTATTGCCGTATATTTTCCAGTAAGAATCTTATCAATCTTCTGGCTTCGTATTCTTTCTTTACTTGCCTTAGGCTTAACAACATTAGCTTCACATATCTTCTCTATAAATGTAAATCTCATGTCCGCGATTGCCGCACTTCTGTCAAGACCTCTCTCATTCTCCAACTGAAGTACAATATGCTCAAGCATTTCTTTTTCATTCTCATCAAGCTGCAACAGTTTTAATATAAGAGGGTCACCCTCAATAATCTTACTTGCTGCAAATCTTACTGGAATATCAGCTCTCTTTGCATGATCCTCTATAAGATGAATTACTGCATGTATACATCTGTGTACTGCTCCTCCGAAATCATTCTCATCACAGTAATCAGTTCTTTCCGGCTTTTCCTGATATTCTGCAATATGAAGTGCATGCCTTATAAGCTCATCAACGCCTTCATTCTTGGCAGCAGATATAGGAATAACCGGGATTCCAAGCATATTTTCCATGCCATTAATATCAATAGAACCTGAATTGCCTACTACCTCGTCCATCATATTAAGTGCAAGAACCATAGGCACATCCATCTCTAAAAGCTGCATTGTAAGATACATATTTCTCTCAATATTAGTTGCATCAACAATATTAATAATCGCCTTTGGCTTCTCATTAAGCACAAAATTTCTCGAAACAATCTCCTCACTGCTGTACGGAGACATAGAATATATTCCCGGTAAATCCGTAACTGATGTATTCTCATGTCCCTTAATCATACCGCTCTTGCAGTCAACCGTAACTCCCGGAAAATTTCCGACATGCTGGTTAGAACCGGTAAGCTGATTAAACAGAGTTGTCTTTCCACAATTCTGGTTACCAACCAGTGCAAATGTAAGCTTTGTTCCTTCAGGAAGCTTTTCTCCATCTCCCTTAGCATGGTATTTACCAGTCTCACCAAGTCCCGGATGGTCAGACTTATATATTCGGTCTGGTCTTTCGTGTTTTCTTGTACGCTCATCTATAGGATCAATAGTAATCTCTCCTGCATCGGCAACTCGAAGTGTCAGTTCATAGCCATGTATCTGTAATTCCATTGGATCACCCATAGGTGCCAGTTTTACAAGCGTAACCTCCGCCCCGGGAATTACGCCCATATCAAGAAAATGCTGTCTTAATGCGCCTTCACCACCAACTGAGGTAATTCTTGCACATTGTCCAATCTTAAGTTCATTTAACTTCATGTGTGTTTTCCTTTTCTAAATAATCTGCCCAAATCATTATTGATAATTCTTCTCAATATTTATTGTAGCACATATGACAAGTGCAGGACACCCCTTAATTGGCATCCTGCACATTTTTCTTAATATTCAACTTCACTTCTGTACGGAATAAATCACTTCGTAGTCGCAATCATATCCGCAATCGCCCATCTGCCATCATATTTCACGAAATAGAATGTCGAATCAATAACATCTTTTCTCGCACCACCTGCGGTAAGTGTCATATTCTTTGTAAATGCAATATGGCATGAATAGCAGTCATCATTATATTCAATATAATTATCAACTGTCACTCCTGTATACGGATTTCCTGATAATGTATGGTCACTGATAAATGTAATATCTGCACTTGAAGCATAATCTTTCGCAAGATTCCAGTAATAAGAATCCTCGATAAGATACTGCTGCACTGTTGCAAGTCCATGACCTGAACCGCTTAAATCATTAGTAAGGAAATTATCCCATATTTTTGCCATATTAAGAGCTTCTTCTTTTCTTTCTGATGGCATATCGACAGAATTGCCACTTGCAGCTACAGATACATTTCCCTTAGCATCTACATTTGCAGTAACTTCACTGCCTGATGCATTATATATCTTAATCTCCGGCTTATTGACAAATCCTGTCAGCTTATATTCAACTGACTTTGGCATTGTTACATACTTCGAAACATTCACAAAATCAGGATTCTCTGTAACCTTACCAGTCTTGTAATCATCTGACACAGTTATTCCATTAACTGTAAATGTATATCCTTCCGGAATTGATACAGTATAATCGTTAGTCTTTGCTGAAAATACAGGCTCAATTGATTTAACCTTCCAGTCAAACACTGTGAGTATTCCAAGAACAACATGCTGGTCTTTAGCTTCCAGAGTCATTCTGGCAACCTTCTTGTCATCAGCATATATGTCATACATAGGCTCTTCTGTATTATAACTGCCCTCTGATTTCTTATATGTATAGTCAGTTGTACCATCTAATTCGGACATGTACATATTGACAAATGTATCTTTTCCCTCAAATTCACTGCTGGCTGGAAGCTCAATATTATCAGCCAATGTCTTATCAGCAGCCATCTTTGTAAAGTCATTAAGGAAATCATTCATTACCTTGTCCGACTGTGAATTCTCATATTTCTTAAGGCATGAACCTGTATATGCAATCATACAGATTGCAAGAATAAGAAGAATCACTGCATATACGGCAAGCCCTGTCCAGTAATTTAATGGTATATTGATTCCACCTATCTTTATAGACTTCTTAGCATTATTTTTCATATCTACACAGTTCTCCTTCCAATTACTTAGGCATTACGACAAATGCTGTTGGCAGCTTCCATGATGAATTCTGATAATAAAATGTTACGCTTGTCATCTCATAGCCACCGTTATATACCATTGTTGAAGAACTTCCGCCGTCAAGGTTGGCTGCATTGACTGCTCCATATTCCTGCATGACTGATATCAGGTCTGACGCAGTTGCACCAAGATGTCCTGAAGCACCTCTTCCGTCAGTAACTAAGAGAAGAATTGCACCGTCAGCTCTCTGTCCGATTGCTGTTCTTGGATTAGCCCCACTTCCCTGACCTTTTAATACTCTTGCTTCATTGTTAATAATAAGCGGAACAAAATGATTATTAGAATCAGAGCTTTCCTCCTGGAAAGCAACAGCATCCCTGATTCCGGCTTCATTAACGTAGCTTTCAAAATCTGCTGCCGACATACCATCTATATCTTTAACAACTAAAAGGTTATCCTTATTAAGTCCGATTAAGTAAAGACCTGAGAGTGCTGAAGGACTGTTATATGTAATCTTACCGTCCTGCACTACAATTCCAAGTGGTGAGCCGCCTCTGTTTCCTGATGAAACATACAGACCGCCGTTAACTCCTGCAATAGCTCCTGCTCCGCTTACAATCTCATGAAGCTCCTTACCGTAATCTCCCCATGGGTATGTAGTTCCGACCTTAACCTGTGACGGATCTTTTATAATCAGCATTTTTCCAAAGAATGACCTTCCTGAAATCTCAACCATTCTTATTCCATTCCCATCAAACTGCTCTACCTCTCCGTTATTATCAACCGTCTGTGTATCTGTGTCTGTTGATATATTAATGAGAGATGTATCAATATCTGAATCCATTGACTCCATCTTATTAGCATTAATTACCTCATTAATCTGCGCATCTGTACAGAACCACGAAGCCAGAAACTTCATCTGACCTGATTCAAGAACTGTTGATATAAAAAGATTTCTGGCTGCAGGTGCTGAATCGCTGCATATTCTCTTAATCATAATGAATAAAGTTCCCACCAGCATTACTATAGTAACAAGTACCACCAGTAATACTCTGCCTATAATTCTGGCAATTTTCTTTCCCATAATTTTCTCCCTATTCTGTGTTATATATTATTCCAGTCTCATTGCATTAGATATCACTGAACCTGAAATACCGAAAACATTAATTATTATATCACTAATATGGCAGTGTTTGCCATATATAATTTGAAATACTCGTCGCTGCCACTTTTTCTTATCTATTCTCATCGCTGTCCGCACGGAGCTCATATGCCAGAACTGCGTTCTGGCATTGACGCTCGAATGTACAAGAAGAAGTCCCAGCCCATGCAAGCATGGCTGTCACTTCTTCTTGTACATTCTCATCGCTGTCCGCAAAAGAGCGACGGCAGATTAGCTCTGCCATCGCTCTCTTTAAAAATATGAGGGAGAAAAATGTTTTCTTTACTCCATCATAATACAACATACTTTGTAATATGTTAATATATATTATATAAAGCATTTCTAAAAATATAAAATACCATTCTTCTTATTCTGGTCGTCCAAGATAAAATCCCTGCACTAAATCAATACCATTATCCCTTAAGAATTCATACTCTTCCCTAGATTCAATGCCTTCAGCAAGCACCTTAATGCCTCTTTATGGAAGCTGTCTCTATAATAAAAATAATACTCCTGCTTATCAACATCATTCTCAATATCTGTTATAAGGCTTCTGTCAAGCTTAACGATATGCGGTGCAAATATATCCACTGCCATCATATTATTATTTCCTGTTCCAAAATCATCAAGTGCAATATTAAAACGGCTTCTGTTAATATTATTTTTCTTGGACTGCCATTTATCAATGTCAAGAGCTGTATATTCAAGAATTTCAATTATACCTTTATCACCAAGAACATCGGAATAAAATTCATCAAAAACAGCCTGTTCCTCTGCAGTGAATGATTCCGCAGGAAATGAATTAATTGCTATATATGAATGATATCCTCGCTTTGCATAACACTGTACCGCCCCAAATATGGTTGCAACCTCAAGTGTATGCAAATCATTCTTTGCCCTGAACTCTTCAATTAAATCCATAACCAAAATATTCTTAGGTCTCATTAAAGCCTCATATGCATATATATCCTTGCCATTCGGATAAAATATAGGTTGAAATGCATAACTTATTTCCAGCTTTGCAAGCTTGTCTTTAATCTCTTCATCTAGCGGAAAAATGCTGTAGTCTACCATACTTTTGTCAATACCCTCTCACATTATTTACAAATCACATAAACAGATTTTACCGCTTTATTACATTCTTTGCAACTGTTATATTCATTCACAATCAATCATAAATAATCATCATAAAGGTGTAAGTTCTGACATTTTACTGCATGCAATTCTGAAGTTTTCTATCTTCATATCAGAATAGCTGATAACAAAGCTATGGCTGTATTCATCAGTATTATTATGATAGTACTCAGATAACGCATTTATATGGATGCCTTCTGCCTCAAGTTTTCTTTTTACCTCATTATCAGAAAGTAATGTATTAAGTTCAAGAATAAAATGCAGTCCTGAATCAGCCTCTCTTACTCTTCCAACACATTTGAACGGCTCCTCTTTAAGTACCGAAAGAACAGCCTCTCTCTGTTTCGTATAATACAGCCTCATTCTGTTTAAATGTTTCTCAAAATATCCTTCTTCTATGAATGCAGCAAGTGCATACTGCTCGAAATTAGATACAGTACATGCATAAAAATCAAGTTTTTCCTGATATGTTGCGGCAAGGTGTGGTGGCAGAACCATATAACTGATTCGAATTGTCGGTGTCAGTGTTCTTGAAAATGTATTCATATATATAACCTTTTCACTTATATCTATGCTTTTCATAGTCGGAATTGTCTTTCCTGTCATACGGAATTTGAATCATAATCATCTTCTATTATATATCTGTCCGGCTTTTCATTAGCCCATGCAAGCAGTTCAAATCGCCGGCTTACCGGCATTGTTATACCTGTCGGATAATGATGTGTAGGACTTATATGAACAATATCTGCCATACATTCTCTTACCGCTTCCGGTTTCATTCCTTCATGATCCATACCGGCATAACAGAATTTAACATTATTACTTGCATATATCCTGGCAATCTTAGAATATCCCGGATCTTCAACACAATACACTTTATCTCTTCCCAAAAGCTGTATAAGAAGACTATACATATATTCCGTTCCAGCGCCAATGATTATCTGTCCGGGTGTTACCTTCATATCACGAAATGAAGCCAGATGCATAGCAATCGCTTTTCTTAACTCCCATGTTCCTTCTCCCGGAGAAATTTTCATAAGATCATCCTGCCTGTCTGTTATAACACGTCTCATAAGCTTAGCCCATGTTGCAAATGGAAAGCTTCCAGGATCTGTCCTGTTTGATGATAAATCTGATTTATATCCAGTCTTCTTCTTTGCGGTAATTTCAGGAACTTCATATTTTACCGGCTTTATCCTTGCAACACCTGAAATATCCGATACATAATAGCCCTTCTTAGGAACAGAATATATATATCCTTCACTCATAAGCTGTCCATATGAATTCTCTACTGTTATGGTGCTTATTCCAAGATTGACAGCAAGCGTTCTCTTTGAAGGAAGATGCTCACCCTTAACAAGTCTGCCTTCTATTATATCTTTTTTGATACATTTGTATAAATATTCATATATTGATTCTTTTCCAATGTTTTCAAACGAGTATGTCAACATAATCTGACCTTATTTCTTTTTCAGAAATCTCCCTTTATATTAATGTCAGTTATTATAACATACATTATATTTCGTGACAATCTGTCAACGTGCATATATCAAGTGTAAGTTATCTGATAAATGTATAGTTACAGACTCCATTTAGCAGCTGTAAGCTGTGTGTTTACCATACCTGCGTATATTCCGGATTTTGCCATAAGTTCTGATGGTTTACCGCTTTCTACTACTTTACCATTTTTAATACTACTATTTTGTCGGCGTCTGCTACTGTTCTCATTCTATGAGCTATTATCATTACTGTCTTATTCTTTATAAGCTGTGATAATGATTCCTGTATCATTGTTTCATTATCAACATCTAAGGAAGCTGTTGCCTCGTCAAGAAGTATTACTGGTGCATCTTTTAAGAACGCTCTTGCTATGGATATTCTCTGTCTTTCACCACCTGAAAGCTCACAGCCATTCTCTCCAATCATTGTGTTCCAGCCGTCTGATAATTTTTCAGCAAATTCATCACAATGTGCAAGTTTTGCTGCTGCGATAACTTCTTCGTCCGTTGCATCCATTTTTCCTATCCTGATGTTCTCGATAACTGTATTATTAAACAGTGTAACATCCTGAAATACTATAGAGTAAAGCGACATTAGTGTCTCTGGGTCAATCATTGATATGTCCATTCCACCAACTGTTATCTTTCCCTTATCAGCGTCCCAGAAACGGGCTGCAAGTCGTGAAACTGTTGTCTTTCCTCCGCCTGACGGACCGATAAGAGCTGTTACCCCTGATTTGCAGTAAAGATACATCATTTAATACAACATCACCTGTATCATATGAGAATCCTACATTAGAAAACTCTATGTCATACCCCTTGTTATCAAGCTTCTCCGAACCTTCCTGCACATCATGTGAAAGTATCTCGTCTAATCTTGCACTCTGTACATCTGATGCGATAATTGCCGCAAGATTCTGTAAAGATACCTGCATTGATCATATATTCTTGATACAACCATTAGGAACATAAAAATGTGATGACATCCAGCTTTCCACTGGCTAATAATGCTCCGCCTACCAAAGCAACTGTTGCAATACCAAGCTTGAGAATCATCTGTGCACTTCCAACAAACACAGCAGTTCCAAGTTCTGTAGCTACAGCATGCTTCTCAACTGCCTTAATCTCTCATCAAGTCCCTTCATATACTCTTCCTGAGTATTATATGCCCGAATATCTCTGACACTTTCAAGGCACTCCTGAATACCATCTGCACACGTCATTTCAGTGCCACCTGCTTTCGTTAAGCTTTCTCTGAACCTTTCCAGAGCAGCTGACTATAATGAATGATATCGGTAGTACCCACAGTGCTGCTATTGCCATTCTCCAGTCAAAGAAGAATAGTCCTATTGCTACAAATGCTGTAGATATGCACGCTCCGACAAGCTCCGGTATAAAATGTGATGATGCAGTCTCCATCTGTGCGCAATCAGCCATTATAGTACTTGTAAGGTCAGACAAATCCTTCTTTCCAAAGAATGAAAGCGGAATCTTTCTTAACTCAGCCAGTGTAATTCGTCTTACACCACTCTCTACATATGTTGATAAAATGTTGCATTATACTGGATATATGTTGATATCGCAATCAATACAAGTGTAATAATAACTCCGGCAATATAGAATCCGCCTCTTCCTGCCAGATTTCCTTCCGTATAATCTTTAACAAGAAAAATACAATAAAGACACAGGTATCATCAGTATCAAATCAGATATTGTAACTGATATGAATGCCTTAATCATATCCTTAGCGCCCTGACTTGAAAGGGCATATTTATGCATGCTTTTCTTTCATATTACACACCCACTTTCCAGTTCACTGATTTGTTATATTCTTCCCACATATGTGCATACAATCCGCCTGACTCTGCCAGTTCATTATGCTTTCCACTCTGGTTAATCTGACCATTCTTTAATACATATACACGATCAACTCCAGTAACTGACGACAATCTGTGGGCAATCATAATAACTGTCTTTCCCTGTGAAAGCCTTTCAAATGCTGCCTGAACCTTTGCCTCGTTATCAGGGTCTGCAAATGCAGTTGCTTCATCAAGTATAAGCATAGGAGAATTCTTTAACATTGCCCTTGCAATAGTAATTCTGGGCTTCGCCGCCTGACAGGTAAGTTCCTTTAGAACCGATTACAGTGTCTATTCCGTCCGGAAGCTTCGATAATATCATCGCACTGTGCATTCTTTAACGCTTCCATAACCTCCTGTCTTGTAGCATTTTTATTACCCATACGGACATTATCCAGTATAGACATCTTAAGCAGGTGGCTGTCCTGAAATACGAAAGATACTGTATCCATAAGCTCTCATCAATGTTCTTAACATTTACACCGCCGATTAATATATTGCCCTCTGTGACATCTGCAAATCTTGCGATAAGCCTTGCAAGCGTTGTCTTTCCACCACTGGAATATCTCGACAAATGCGACCTGCTCACCCGCATTTATCTTAAGACTGACATCATGCAGTGCATCATTTACCGCACCCGGATATCTGAATGAAACATTTTCAAATGTGATAGATGTATCTGCAGGGTGCTTCTTATCAGCGGTCTGCTCTAACGGCTTCTTCTATAATACTGTTAATTCGCGAAAGTGCGTCCTCAACAACCATTGTATTCTCGCCTGCATACATCATCTTTGTAAGTGACTGTAATAATAGGCGTAATAATTATATAAAACATCAGATTCAGTAAAATGTGTTGTTTACCGTGCCGCTCTTAACTCCGCCGAAAAGGAATGTTCCCGCAATAGTATTGCAAATACTGCATTAATGGCTGCAGTATAACCCATCATCGGGATTCTTAAATCCTTTGTGTAAGATACAGTCCACTTCATATTTCTTGATAGAATCCCTGAATCTCTTGAACGAAAATACTGACTGTCCAAATGTCTTGACAACAGGAATTCCTCTCACATACTCAACCGCCTTCGCTCGACATTCCAATGCATTCTGGTACTCTGCCATTTTTTTCATGTTGTCGCCCATCATGCAGCTCCATTACTACAAATGCGATTACAACCGGAATAAGGCACAGAAGTCCAAGTCGCCAGTCAAACACTAAAAGAAGAAGCACAAGCCCGACTGTGTGGTTGTTGCAACACATTTGTCAGGAAGCTGGTGTGCATAGGTTTCCTGTCGCAGCGCTTGATTCATTGACAATCTTTTTCTACCTTTACCGCTTCCTCTTTCGTCCATGAATCCAAGGAAGTAAGTATATGTCTCATGTTTATGCGCATTGGTCTGAATCCTGAATGCTGACAGATGCGAACACAATCAATGCACCTATGTAAATAAGCATTGCTCCTATTGCAAATGCAACGGCACTCCAGCCATATACAGACAGGTTCTGCGCATTGCCATAATCAGGTGCAAACACGAAGCACCTCTTTAATTAATCTCCATATATAAAATAAAAATTTTGGTACAAGTGCAACGAAGCACTTATCGTAGCAGTACCCATGACGCAATTCGTCAGATACCTGTAATTACCGGCATATTCAAACAACTGCTTAATTGTATCTGGCTTTTCCTCTTTCTTTGCCATAATTATCCTCCTTGCTTTTACTGCTTCGTTATATAACACTATTCAGTAAGATATTGCTAACCTGTGCCTTTAAATAAAGGCTGCCATTACTGACAGCCATATACTATTATTTACATTCATCGTATATTACGCTCCAGCCTGCACTACGTGATACTTTTCAAGCAGATCAATATACTCCATTGCCTCTTCCTTAGACATATTATGTCTTACCACCTCGAAAAACTCTCAAAAGTGCGGTATTCATAATATGCATGAAATCCTTTGTCAAAGGTCTGCCCTCCTTGAACTTAAGTCCGACCGCTTCCATATATTTGTATGTATAATCTGTCTCAATATCAACTAGATGTTCAACAAAATTCTGAAACTTCGTACCGTGAGAACAATTCACCAGAAGATTAAACTCCTCAAAATGGTTATACATATACTCAACAAGCTGTATCATCCCATTTCTTGAATATTCATCAAGGCTTTCTGTCTGCATCTCACTCTCCATCGCATGAAATTTCTTCTGGACATCTTCAAAGATTTCCGTAAATTCCCTTGCTGCCGGCTCAACCAATGCTGAAAAGGCCTTCTTTCCGCCATATCGTGAATATATTGAACCAGTTGTAGTTCCAGCTTCCATCGCAATTGTTCTTAACGAAGCATCAACATAACCTTTGCTCTTAAATTCTTCGGGCATATTCTTCTATCTTTCAGTAACACCTTCAACCGCCTTAGACACTTACTCCTCCTATCTATAACAGTGTTATATAACATCGTTATTAGTATATTATCTTTATATTTTCATGTCAATATTTCACATCACAAAACTCATTTATTGATATATTTTATCATTAACCATCATGCTTTGCCTTATCTTTTCTGTTACACAAGATATAGAATACCACATTTAACACAATTCCAAAAATAGTTGCTACAGGAGCAGCCAGACCAATCTTAGTAAGGCTCGCATCAGGCTGTATACTCATATAATACGCAAATGGCAGACGGACAAGCAGTGTCTGTGTAAGGCCCTGAATCATTACCCATACCGTCTTGTCATGACCATTAAAATATCCAATCATACTGAATAATATCGCAGTAACAATCGTCTCTAATGCAAATCCCTTAAGGTAATCATATCCATTCTGGATAACAGCCTCGTCAGTTGTAAATATTGCTGTGAGAAGGTCACCCTTAAACATCACAAACAGGAATACTATACAGCCTATCACAAGTCCAACACCAATACCGGCAAACATCGTCTTCTTTGCTCTCTTTTCATTGCCTGCACCGACATTCTGTGAAACAAATGACGCCATTGACTGCATAAGTGAGCTTGGTATGAGCATTGCAAAATTAACTATTTTACATGCAACACCATATCCTGACGATGCCTGTAATCCCAGTCTGTTAACGAATGCGCATAAAGCAAGGAATGAAATCTGTGGAAATTCCTGTAATGCAAGTGGAAGTCCGACCTTTAATGCTCTCCTGCAATGTCTGTTAATTGAGAAATCTTTCTTAGTTATCTTAAACGGAAGTTTCTCTTAAAAGTAATACAAGTGCAAATACAACACTTACCGCCTGTGCTGCGACTGTCGCAATAGCAGCTCCGGCAGCATTCATGTTAAGTCCTGCAACAAGAACAAGATCACCCACAATATTAATAACACATGCGACTGCAACGAATATAAGAGGTGATTTGCTGTCTCCCAAGTCCCCTGAATATTGCTGAAAGAAGATTATATGCAACTAAAGAATATTCCTGAGCCACATATTTTACATATACAGATGTAAGACCTACTGCTTCTTTCGGTGCCTGCATTATAACTGCAATCTGTCTTGAAAAAATAATCATAACAACGAAAAGCACCACTGAAATCATTAAACACAACAATAGCTCCGCCTATCAGAGCGCCTATCTGCTCCGGCTTTTTCACCAATATATCTTGCAATAAGCACTGTAACCCCCATTGCAAACTGTGTTATAACAAATGTAACTAAATTAAGTACCTGGCTTCTGTCGATACTGCTGAAAGGCCTTCAGTAGTTCCAAATCTTCCAACAACAAGCAAGTCAACTGCACCATATGCTGCCTGTAATATTAACGCCCCAAGTATTGGCATCATAAAAGGAATCAGCTTCCTAATATTCTTCCTGTAAAATCTGATTTTGAATTATTCAATGTCAACTTTCCTTTCGCTCATCACCTTGTAGAATTTTTTAATAGTTTCGATCATAGAATCAGCCTCTTCATCACTAATATCCGTAAGATATTTGCTAAGCCGGCTGTAATAGTCAGCATCATATTTCTTAGACAACTCTTCGCCCTTATCTGTAACCGTAATATAAGTTATCCTTGCATCTTCCTGTGAAGTAGTCTTCTTAAGATATCCCTTAGCTTCCATTTCCTTGACAGTACGGGTAACACCTGGTCTTGGCAGATTAAGCCAGTCACTGATGTCCGAAACCTTGACACAGTCATTTCTCTCTAACAGATGATGAATCACATCAATATACTGGATATAAGCAGGTGCAACCCATCTGGCAGCTCCGGCAGCAGTTCCCTAATCCTTTTAGCCAGGTAACAGGCATCCAGCATTCTCTTAATCTTGTCTGGTTTCATAATACATTCGTCTCCTTAAGTTATCTATGCCGCAGCATTAGTTGCCTTCGTTAATTACCAGTGGTAATTATATATGCGTATTGCCGTTGTGTCAACCTGATTTCTATATAGATTCCTGCTTATCATTGTGAAATAAGCTTAATTTTGCTTATAACCTCTTGGTTTATGCCTCTTTTATTTTCATGCGGATTCTTTTATGTGATTTTTATTTTCGTATAGATTTATTCATGTGAATTGCCGTTCCTATATATATCATTTTTCATAAACATATATAGGTACTTTTTCACTCATTCCATAATTTCAGCAAAACACCTATAAGACGAGTCCCATGAACTGTCTTATAGGTGTTTACAGAATAATTATCAAAATAATACATGATTTTTCTTATTTCTACCTATAAATCCGCCGATAATACGACTACAAATAGGTATCACATCAAAAATCATACATAAGCCACTATCAGCTTATAACTTTTCATTATATTATTTTACTCCAAGCCCTTTTCGAGATCCTTAAGCATCATATCAAGTGCCTGAATTCCACCCTCTGCTGTATACCATACATTAGGATTTTCAAGATAAACAATATGATTATTCTTATATGCAGGAGTTGATTTTACAAGATCATTTTCGACTATTTCCTTTGCAGATGCTGCACCTGCAGTTCCTATAGCCTTATCTCTGTCCATAACAAATATATACTCTGGATTCTTTGCAACCACTGTTTCAAAGAAGCCTCATTTCCATGTGTTGAAGTATTTCCTGTTGCTCCAAGATTATTGAAGCCAATCTCATTACCTATAATTGAGCATCTTCCATCATTGCCAAGAATATTAAAGCTTCCGCTTGTTGTCATTCCTACAAGAGCATTCTTTTCGGATGCAATATTCTTTAAATTGTTAATTCTGTCATTATACTGATTAACCTTATCTTCAACTTCGTTTTCTTTACCAAATATAGATGCTATTGTTTTTGCATTTTTCAAAGTACTTTCAACAAGTCCGATACTGCTGTCTGTTGAAAGATATACAACAGGAGCTATTTCACTTAACTTATCATATGAAGCTGACAATCTTCCACCGATAAATATTATATCCGGTTCACATTCCATAACTGCTTCAATATCAGCTTCTTTGATTGTACCAAGATTCTTTATGCTCTTGTTTTCTGAATACTGAGAAAGATAATCAATGCTTGTCTGTGCCATTCCAACAACTTTGTCACCAACACCGATACTATCTATTATATCAAGAGCAGCAAGGTCAAGAATTGCAATTCTTTCAGGATTATATGGAACCTCAAGCTGTGTCTGCTCTTCTGTCCATTTAATGTTGTTATTGTTACGCTTGTTGGTTCTGTACTTCCCTCTGAACTATTATTATCCTTACCTGTCTGGTTACCACACGCAGTAAGTGAAAGAACCATAAGTGCCATTAATAATATAGCTGTGATTTTTTCATTATATGTTATCCTCTTCTATTTTTATTTTTCTGTACAATGCTTCGCGACTGACATCATACATATGCTAAAGCCCGCATGCAAGGCCTGAAGCCATAATAGATTAATAATATATTGACAATGGTCTGCCCTGTATATTCATTATTTCAAAATCGACATTATATATCTTGATAATACTTCTTTGGTCATAACCTCATCAACTGTACCAAATTTGGCAACCCTGCCATCTTTAAATGCACATATATAATCAGAATAAAATGCCGCATAATTAATTTCATGTAAAACCGTGACAACCGTTTTTCCAAGTTCATCACTGAGTTTTCTTATAATTTTCATAAGATTAGTTGCATGATATATGTCAAGATTATTCGTAGGCTCATCAAGAAGAATAAATTCTGTATCCTGTGCTATAACCATCGCAATATATGCACGCTGTCTCTGTCCTCCAGACAGCTCATCTATAAATCTGTTTCTGAATTCATTAAGTTCCATGTATTCAATTGACTTATTAATTATATCTTTATCCTTATCAGTAAGCCTTCCACCTGAATGAGGAAACCTTCCAAATGCAACAAGTTCTTCAACTGTAAGCTTCCATCTGTATGTTATTACTCTGGGTAAGTATTGCCAGATGCTTTGCAAGCTCCTTACTTTTCCAGTCATGCATTGACTTTCCTGAAATTCAATGATACCTGCATCATTAGCAATAAGCCTTGATATCATTCCCATAACTGTAGATTTTCCCGCCCATTAGGATCCAATAAATGATGTAACCTTACCTTTGGTATGAAAAGCTTACTGAATCCACAACTACTTTTTGTCATATTTTTCAACAATTTATCTACAACCATTATTGTTCTCCTTCTAAGTATTAAGCTCTTTTCCTGCAAGCAGCAGATACAGGAAATATATTCCTCCACCAACTGTAATAAACACACTTACAGGTATTGCATAGACAAACACCCTTTCAACTATAAGCTGTCCAAATATAAGTCCTATCATTCCAAATAATGCAGCCCCCAGTATTAACTGTATGACGTGTATGTTTTTAACATCTGTCTTGACAGATTAGCGATTATCAGACCAAGAAATGATATTGGTCCAACCATTGCTGTAGCAACCGATATACATAATGTCACAGCAAGCAGAAGTCTTCTTATACATCTGTCATAATCAACTCCAAGATTAACAGCCTGCTCTTTCCAAGTGTAAGTACATCAAGCATTGCAAGTTCTTTTGAATATCACACAATAATTGCTGCAATAATAATCAATGAAAAATTATTATCTCAGAATTAACATTACTGAAGCTTGCCACTAACGAAGTAAGAAGTGTGTCATATTCATTAGGATCCATTATTCTTGTCAATGTACTTTGTATACTTGAAAAGAATGATGTAAGAACTGTTCCAATAAGCAATACATAAAGAACATTATGATTAGTCACCTTAAACAGATAACTATATATAAATGTTACAACTCCCATTATTACAAGGTCAAGTGCAAAGCTCATATTTGCATTAATAACAAGCTGCCCGACCCTAAGAAAAACACTACTGCTGTATGTATTAATGTATAAAGCGAATTCATTCCTAAAAGACACGGTGTAACAATAGTATTATTTATAACTGACTGAAACACTATTGATGCCCCACCTATCGTAAATGCAGTTATTACCATTGCAATAAGCTTGGGATATCTTATTTTGAATGCAAATCTCATAAGTCTTTCATTATGAAATTTAACACCAATTGTCATATAAGCTGCCATTGCAAGCAGAACGATAATAGCAAGAATAATCAGTTTATATATATTTCTTTTCCTGTTCATTATTTACCTCTTTCTGCTCATTAAATAATTTAATATTCACAATTTTTCTTCCATGCTTAAGTCTGTATATTAACAGTGCTACAAATATCAGACTTCCAAGTATTCCAACTATAAGTTCAATCGGAAGCTCATACGGCATAATAATAACTCTTCCGATAATATCACATACCAGAACAAACAAAGCTCCAAAAGCGCAGTGTCAACAAGAGTTCCTCTTATCTTGTCGCCCTTAAACATTGCAAACCACATTGGGAACAATCAGTCCTATATAAGAAATCGAACCAACAACCACTATTATTGATGCTGTAATCATCGCTGCTATTGTAAGTCCTGCAAAAGGAAAATTATATGCAACTCAAGATTCTTTGAGAAATCTTTTCCCATACCCACAATATTAAAATGATTAGCAAATATGAATGCCAGTATTACTAGTGGCACGGTCAGATAAACTATTTCATATCTTCCCTTTAATACCATTGAAAATGTCCTACCAGCCATGTTGACAATGCCTGCGTAACTTCATACTTGTAAGCAAAGAAGTTCGTTACTCCCCGATAACATTTCCAAACATTATTCCGACAAGCGGAACCATGACAATGTCCTTATACTGTATTCGCTGTATAAACCAGACAAAATCCATGTACCAAGTATTGCGCTGATAAATGCAAATATCGCCCTGCCCCATATCGTGGCATCCGGCACAAATATAAGTGCCAGAAGAATTCCAAACTGAGCTGATGAAATTGTTGTCCGGTTGTTGGCGAAACAAATTTATTCATGCACAGCTGCTGCATTATAAGTCCTGCTACACTCATTCCTACTCCTGTACACAAAATTGCCAGAAGTCTTGGAAGTCTTGATATCACAAAGACTTCCATTGACTGTGAATCCAAAAAAATTTTTATATTAATATCAATTACCCTATAAAAGCGACACAACAGACAACACAAGTAGAAGTATCGCAAGAGTCAATGTAATTATATTTTTCTTAATAAATGTCTTTATCATAATTACCATCATTCTCCTTTTTCACTTACTATTGTTAGAATGTACTAACTCATATCCTTTAAAAACAGCATTAGTAAATGCTGTGAACAACGGTGATTATAAATAAGCTTATCTTTATTGACAAGAACTTACTTTTTTGTAAGTATGTCAATATTATTCTTCGTTCCATACATTCTGGAAAATGAATGGGCATTATTAACTATTTCACATATACCTGAATATTCAGGATTTATCTCATAAACAACAACTTTAGGTGGTGTACTTACTAATACATGTTTTAATATCAGACCACTTTCTTCCATTTCATTAAGCTGTGACATTAAAACCTTTGGCGTTATACTATCTATATTTTTTTCGAGCATAGAAAATCTGTTATCTCCATTCATAATATGCCATAAAATTCTTAATTTCCATTTTCCACCAATAAGATCATTCATCATAACAAGATTGCAGTCGTACTGTTTTTTCAGTTTCATTGTTACCTCCTTTTCCTACTGCAATGGTGTTTTTGCATAAAAAAATACAGTGAGTCCCATTACAGTCGGATTTATGCTGTAATGCTACTCACTGTTTGTTAGTATATTATTAAATTATTTTTGTATTGTCAAGAAGTAAATTTTGGTTTTATTCTATGGTTTTACTCTACATTTTTCAATGCATCCGTCTTAGGAATCTTAGAAATCTTCACAAGCTGAAGCACAGCAACAACCGCATAGCATACAATTCCAAGAATAACCATCTCAACAAAACAGCTTCTTCTTACCATATAAGGAATATATCCAGTCATCGAAGTGTACAGATATGATGAAAATGCCCATTTAAGCAAAGCATTTACTATAGGTACAGAAACAACCAGTGATATAACTACCATAATTGAAGTAGCTACAATATACAGTCCGCCTATCTCTCCATTCTTAAAGCCAAGAATCTTAGTCATAGAAATTGACTGCGCATTCTTTTCAATAATCTGTTTAGATAACAGATACATAAGAAGCACGAACATTATAATTCCAAAATACTTCAGTATATACATCATCTCGCCCATTGAAACCTTCATCTGGTTAGACACTTTGATAAGGTCTTCATATGTAACTATTGAAGCAACATATTTATCATCAATATCTGTCAGCTTCTTGTCTGTGAAGTATCCAGTGAAGTAATCATCAGCCTTGTCAAATGTATCAATAAAGTTTTTTCTTGTCATGAATACTGCAAGTGCAGCATCATATTTATAACTTCCTGCTATTGTGAATTCATACTCATTATCTGAATACGGATCTTTCAGTTTAAATGTATCACCCTTTTTTAGTCCGTATTTGACCATTACACCATTAGATACAAGTATCTCATCATCCTTGATATCCACATCAACATACCTGCTGTTATCCTGAATACCATATATCATAATATCATCTGTCATGTATTTTTCATCAGTTGTATCAAGCGATGTCACACAGTACTTTTCTGCACCAGAAACATCAGTTTCTGCCTGACTTTTTAACACATACTGATAATCACATATCTGTGACTTCTTAACAACATCAGCATAATCATCAATAAGCGGCTCAAACATGATACTGAATACAACAAGTGCACCTGCAATCAGTATTCCTAAGAACAATGTCAGATAATTAGGTATATTCTGGAACATTATCCTTAATCTGAATCTTGTCATGAAAGGAAGCTTGTGGCTTAACTTTATAAGCTTCTTCTCTTTCTGTTAGTAAGCTCATGTCTTAAGAATTTAAGAGGAGAAAGCCGAAGCTTCTTTTCAAGCACAATAAGATTAACAACAAAAATAATAATAATTGGAACAACTGTCGTATCAACAAATGCTTCTGCATTAAGCAGTGTCGTGTAAGTACACAGGCTGTAGCTGTTATAATACACATTTACAAAAACTTTTCCAGAAGAGTGTAGCCAAGTATATTACCAACAACAGCAGCAACCAGTGTTACAACAACAGGAAGGACATGTAATGTCTTACAATCTCACTTCTCTTATAACCTGATGCGCGAAGAGTTCGATAACCCTGCCTCCTGACTGATTGTGTTAGATGTTGTAACAGCGAATACAAATGCAATTACAACCACTACAATATAGTCAAAAGCATAATTGTTGCCTTATCTGACCCCATATCATCTCCTGTGAAATTAATAGCCTTGTTAGTGTATCTTGGAAGATAATCAGAAACACTGATAATATCCGTATTACCACTCATTATAAGCTTTGTATCATATTCTTTGATAATATCGCCAAGATTTTCAAGAAAATCTTCAGAAGCCTCTTTTCAGCCTTATCTCCTGTAACCTCTTTGTTATATTTCCATGCATAATTATATTTGACATGATTACTTGAAACATTTTCAAAGCCCTTATCAGTCATAACAGCAATAGAAAAATTAGTTGCGTCAAACATCATATCTGAATTATTTTCGAAAAGGCAGCTGTAATCAGGAACTGCAACAAAACCGGTAACCTTTAATTCCTTTCCTGCGAGCTTAATTGTGTCGCCTATCTTAATCTTCGCATTCTGTGCATACATACGGTCAAGTGCTATTTCATTATCGGCAGCAGGCATTTCGCCTTCCATAACGCACTCAAGATTAACCTCTGTCCTGTCTTTATACACTCTGATTGTATCACCGCTGTCAGCCTCATCTTCCTCAAAATATCTTAAGTCGTAAAGCTTGCTGTCAGTCTTATTCTCAATATCTTTTATAAGAGAACTGTCAGGCTCTTTATCTAATGTAAAATGTCCATCTTCAAGATTATATTTTCAAAGCCCTCATCATATGAGTGCTTAACACTGTTGTCTGCTACAAGGAATCCGCTTACTAACGAAATCATCATAACCATAAATAAAAATATAACAAGATATTTACCAAAGTCATGCTTTAATTCTCTTGGCAGACGCTTATTTAAAGTTTCTCATACTTATCTCCTCTTACCATTCAAGGTCTGCTGCTGCAATCTTATTATCATTAACATAGTTCTTACGGATTCTGCCATCTCTTAATGTAATAACCCTGTCTGCCATATTTTTTATAGCGTCATTATGTGTAACTATTATTATAGTATTACCGTACTTCTTATTAACGTCTTCAATAAGCTTTAATATATCCTTAGATGTGTTGTAATCAAGTGCTCCTGTAGGCTCATCACACAACAGGATATCCGGATTTTTTATAATAGCTCTTCCAATTGAAGTTCTCTGCTGCTGACCGCCTGATAACTGGTTAGGCTTCTTATCAGCGTGATCTGAAAGTCCTAATGTATTAAGAATCTCATCTGTATCAAGTGCCTTGTCACTTAAGTAAGCACCAACCTCAATATTCTCTCCTTACAGTAGGTTAGGTATAAGATTATACATCTGAAAAACATATCCGAGATGCTTTCTTCTGTACTGTGTAAGACGCTTCTCATTCATATCAGCTGTCTTTTCGCCATCTATTGATATGTAACCTTCGTCTGCATCATCAATACCACCAATTATATTAAGCAGTGTTGACTTACCAGAACCTGATGGACCAAGTAATACAACGATTTCCCCTTATTAACTTCTATGTCAATACCATTCAGTACTTCCACCCGGCTCTCGCCTTCTCCATAATGCTTTTGATTCCCTTAATCTCTAAAACATATATACCTCCTTCGTGTACGCCTCTTATATTATTATATGAACACTTATTCATATATTCATTATATTAGCACTTATTAATTTTGTGTCAATATATAAAAATTCATCATTAACAGGCACAAAAGTAAGCATTGGTTAGAATGCCCTAACCACGCTTACTTTATCACATTTTACTATATAATTCACCACTTCTTATTGATAAAAGTTATCAATAGTTTCGCAGCATTTTATTTATCTTTATCAGCCAGCTCATCAATAAGCCTTATTGATTCCATAATCATACTGTCACAATGTGCCTTTTTTTCGCCACCCTTTAAAGCATTATCTCTTAAAAGGTCTGCACAGTTAGTCATTCCATCGTGATTATCCCTGATAGTTCTCTGAAATGTACCAACAGCAGCCGGACTGCTTACTCCTAATGCTCCAAGCACCATAAGTCCCCGGTAATTGCGCCACATGTACCACCACATTTCATACCACCGCCGAAATTACATCCAAGGCATTCTGCCTGTGTCTCACTCAATCCCAGATCATCAGCATAAGCCATCATAATAGTTTCTGCACAGTTATAACATTTTTCAGGTGAACGGAGTTCTTTAGCTTTTCTATATGTCTGTTCATATCTTATCCTCATCTTTCTGAATTATATCCGTTACTGTTCCATAAATGCGAACTTCTTCTTTCTTACCCTGATAAAGAAGAATACACTTAACGCGACTGAAGCAAGCTCTGCAATAGGCCATGCCAACCATACAAGATTAACATTCCCTGTTTTCGAAAAATATAAGCACAGGGCACAAGGAATATGATCTGTCTTACAAATGATACAAGCATGCTGTATATACTGCTTCCAAGTGCCTGAAAGAACGAACTGCATATAATACATATTCCTGCAAATATAAAACTTATTGATATCGTCCTTAAAGCAGGAACGCCCATTCGTATCATATCTGACGATGCACTGAATATTGACAGCATTGGAACCGGGAATATCTGAACTGCAATCATAAAAGTATCATTATTATCTCTGCATACATTACTGCAAGCTTAAGTGTCTGTATAACTCTGTCTTCTCTCTTGGCATAATTAAAAGCTATTATAGGAACCATTCCACTGTTCATACCAAATATTGGCATAAATGCAAAGCTCTGCAACTTAAAATACACACCAAATACAGCAACCGCTGTTGATGTGAATACAACCAGAATCTTATTCATGCAGAATGTCATAACAGAACCAATTGCCATCATAATAACTGATGGAATTCCTATGAACAAGATATTGCAAATTCTTTTTCCTGATGGTCTGAATCCCTTAAAAGTAATATGTATCTCTTTATTAACCTTAATATTAAATATCACTGCCATAACGGCTGCAACAATCTGGCCCGCAACCGTAGCTACTGCTGCACCTACAATACCAAGCTTTGGTGCACCAAACAGACCAAATATAAGTATCGGGTCAACAATAATATTAATTATTGCACCTGTACCCTGTGTAATCATGCTGTAAAATGTTCTTCCTGTAGCCTGTAATAACCTCTCAAATATCATCTGGAACAGACAACCAAAGCTGACTATAAGAATAACTGAAAGATAATCATAACCATAGTCAGCTATCACTTCATTAGCACCCTGAATAACAAAAAACTCTCTGGCAAAGAAAAGCCCTATGGCAAGAAATATTATATAGCTGCAAGCCGTTATGAATATACCCTGCACAGCCATCTTATCAGCTTCTTCATGCCTTCCTTCTCCTAATGCCCTTGAAAGCAGCGCATTAGTACCTACACCCACGCCACCTGCAACACCAATCATAAGATTCTGCATTGGAAATGCCATTGAAACCGCTGTAAGCGCTTCCTCACTTATTCTTGCAACAAATATACTGTCAACAATATTATACAGTGCCTGTACAAGCATTGATATCATCATTGGCAGAGCCATATTAATAAGCAGCTTATTAACAGGCATTGTACCCATTTTATTTTCTTTCATTGTATTACTCATAAAATTCTTCCCCCTTATTCTCCTCGTCAAAATATTCGTATTCTTTCATATTATCTTTGGTTTTATTCTGCTCGTCAATAGCATTGCCAAGCCCCTTTAATGCTGAGAAAGGAAGGAATATCTTAGCCCTGCTTTCCATATCCATTCTTGGTCTTTTACTCGGCACCGGCCATTTCATATTGATTATATCATCATATTTTCCCATAAGCTATGCCCTGTGACCTCCTATCTGCCCGTTCCTTTCAATTGCAGTCGCTTTGCTCTGCAGATTATTAGCTTTCATCACCGCATTCTTACCGTATTTTTTCTTAATATCAAGCATTGCATGCTGCATCTTCTTTTCGCGTTCAAGCTGTGTCTGGTCTGTAAACATGTCAAACTGTTGAAAACCATCATTAGTAAGATTGGCAACTGTAAGATTTAACTTTCGGATATACAGCTTTCTGTCAGTATATTTGTCATATATATCAAGAAAAGCTTCTCTTAACTGTTTTGATGAAGATGTACATGTCGTAAGTGAAACAGATTTATTAAGTCCTTGTGGAACTTCCCTTCCATATCTGTCTACATGGATTTCACCCTTGTAAGTTCCTTTATCAACATTTACCCTGTCATAAGTTACATTTAACGCAATCGAATCGGTCACAAAACCTTTATCAACTAAATCCAATGCAAGCTCATCTGCCATCTCTCCAACTACAATTCTTGCGTCTTCAAATGTATATGGCTCTTTTAACACCTGTCCTGAACACAGGCTGCTCGCCTTGGGCTTATATTTCTTAATATCTGCAATTGTACACGGTTCATATCCCCATGCGTGGTCTATAAGAATCTCTGCGTCTACACCAAACTGCTTATACAGCCAGTCCTCATCTTCAAGGGACATTCTCGCAATATCACCCATAGTCTTTATCCCATGTTTTTCAAGCTGTCTTGATATTCCTGGTCCAACCCTCCAGAAGTCAGTAAGAGGTGTATGACCCCATAACATTTTTCTGTAATCATTAACACTTAATTCTGCGATACGCACGCCCTTGCTGTCTGCCTGTATATGCTTTGCAACTATATCCATTGCTATCTTGCACAGATACAGATTAGGTGCAATTCCTGCCGTAGCCGTTATCCCTGTCGTATCATACACATCCTCTATAACTTTTGCGGTAAGCTGTCTTGCTGTCATATTATACAGCTTCATATAATCCGTTGCATCAATAAATACTTCATCAATACTGTATACAGTTATGTCATCCTTGCTGAAATATTTAAGGTATATAGAATATATCTTTGATGAATATTCTATATAAAGCCCCATTCTTGGAACTGCTACTATATATTCAAGCTTTTTTCCTGTGCGTTTCTCTATTTCTTTTGCCTTCTGTTCTACCTCAAAAAGCCTGCTTCGTCCGGAAAGTCCATATTTCTTAAGAGAAGGAGTAACTGCAAGACATATTGTTTTGGCTGTTCTTGATTCATCAGCTACAACGAGATTAGTGGTAAGCGGGTCTGATTCTCTTTCAACACACTCAACACTTGCATAGAATGATTTAAGATCAATTGCAATATACACTCTTTCCATTACATCCTCCTTCCCGATTTCAGAAAGACACACCAGTTATTACGATACCAGTGTGTCTTTAAAATATATATTTTATTCTTTTATTACATTGTTATAAGCTGCTTCATTATATCAACTGAACATAATAACTCACACCTAATGGATTAATAACTATTCCTGATGCACCCAATTCCTTTACTGTCTTAAGAAGTTCCATATATGTGTAAAGCATATCCTCATGCTTACCTGCATAACATTTTTCCATCTCTAAACCATCTGTAAATACTGGAAGTGCAAGAATTTTTCACCTTCTTTGTGGCTTACTTTATCAGTAATATCAACATATGGATGTGAAATTGATACCTCTTCATCTGTTTCTTCCTTACTACAAGGAACCATGTAATCTGCATTACGGATAGCTTTCTTAAGTTCTGCTTCTTTATCTCTTAAAATCGCCGCCTTAGCTGTTGAATCTCCTTTACTTTAAGAACTTGATAAGTGCATTCTGAAGTCCTGGATTAGTCACGAAATCTTCTTATATACTGGTCATATGTTCCTCTTCTCTTGAAACAATAAGCTCGTTATCCTTGCCATCTGTGAATCTGATATTCCTGCATCCGTTACGATATAAATGAGCTATCTCATACTGCATTGAATCCTTATCCTCAATACCATATGAAATTTCATATCCATATTTTCCAAGCTGTTCTTCCTCTGGCATGATTAGTATAATCATATAATACAACTATATCATCATCAACCATATATGGATAACCTGTGCTGTCACAATATATTGTCCATAAGTGGTCAGCATTAAGAAGCTTATCTACAACAATCTTTCTATACACATTACCTATTTCATTAAAATATCCTTCATCATTGACATTATTCTTTTCCTGTGCCTTCTTGATAAGCTCTGGAAGAACTTTAGTAAGAACTTCTACTCCGTCTGTAATTGAAAGTCCGGTTACATACGCAACACCCTTGTCTTCATCCTTAAAATGTGTCTTATAATGTCCTGTGCTTTAATTGAATCCATTAAACTCTCCTGGTAAAGCATTTTTAAATGTGTCTGAATCACTATTATTATCTAACAATAATGCCAGCATAATTTTGCTTTCGTAGGCGATATGTCTGTATAGAAGATACTATCTCCACAGTCTGCAAAATCACCTTTCATATATGCATCTTCACTACATGATACTACTACAATACCAGCATTCTTTCCTGATACAGCTTCTGAAAGTTCTTCTGAAAGTTCTCCATCAGCAGTTGAAGAAACTATAACTATAGCATCATTAAGATACATTTTCTTATATAATGCATCTGCATCAATTCCAACATAATCATATACAATATCTATGTTGTCTAATCTCTTAGTGTCAACGATATCAAATATCATATAATCATTAACATTAACCAAAATCCTTCTGGTAACTGATTATCGGCATTATCTGTCTTATCAAGTTCTTTATCAATATACTTCTTGCCGCTACCTTATAATCCGGACTGCCGTTGTTATAATCATATGGTATTATCACAAGAGGTTTATCATCCTTAACTGTAAGCGACAGAAAATATCTGACATCTTCTGAGTATTTCTTATTGAGAACAAGAACAACTCCTTTAACATCTTTATTATTCATATCTGAATTAATGTCTTTAGCTATTGCCAGCATTCCATCGATGGAATAATCTGTATTATCTTCTGTTCCATATACACGTATATCAGGCTCACTGTTACTGTCATCTTTGTTATCGTCTACAGTTTCTGATGTTGTCTCATTATCTTTATCTGCATTATCCTGTCTGTCCAAGTGAAAGAATATATTTCATCGGATTCTTTAACATAGTGCTGCATCCGGTCAGTGTCAGAATTGATATAAGTGAAACCATTGCGATTATACAACATTTTTATTAATCATACATAAAACCTCTTGTTAACCTCTGCCGTAACATCTTACTTCTCAGATTATAGTAAGAATTCCAAGTGATTTAAGAAGAAGAAGGAATAAAAGAATTGGAGCAACCCACTTTACCATAACTGTATAAAGGCCCTTTCTTCCCATCTTAATTCCTGTTTTCTCAACTTCATCTATAACAGTCTTTGGCTTAAGTATCCATCCAATAAGGATACATGTTCCTATAGAAACTATTGGCATAAGTACATTATTGCTGACATAATCCATAATATCAAGCACCTGTGCATGTACTCCGTTAGGGAGCTTAATATCAAATAACAGTTTATTATATCCTAAGCATACGATAACTGCAACAGCTATACCAATTACAGTTTCTATTGCTGTAGCCTTGTTTCTGTTTAACTTAAATTCATCCATAAAGCTTGAAACAATAGCTTCCATAATTGAAACTGCACTTGTAAGGGCTGCAAAGAACACCATTGCAAAGAATATTGCACCAATTACATTTCCTGCAAATCCCATAGAATCAAATACTTTAGGAAGCGAAACAAACATAAGACTTGGACCTGATGCTGTCATTCCATCTCTTCCCATGAATACAAATACAGCAGGAATAATCATTACACCTGCAAGAAATGCAACTATTGTATCAAATAGCTCAATCTGGTTAATTGACTTTCCAAGATTAGCATCATCACTTACATATGAACCATATGCAATCATAATACCCATAGCAACACTTAAACTGTAGAAAAGCTGTCCCATTGCGTCCATAAGAACTGTACAGAACTGCTTAACAGTAATTCCTTTCATGTTAGGAATTACATAAGCACCTAATCCCTGTAAACCTGTTCTTGTTGTGCCATCAATGTCTGTATATGAAATTGTAAGTGAATATACAGATACACCAAGAACAAGCACAATAAGTAATGGCATGATAATCTTTGATGATGATTCAATACCACTGTTAACACCACGGAATATAATAAATGCAACAATTATTGTAAACACAAGCATCATTATGATTGGTTCTGCTGTCTGACCGATAAATCCTGAGAAATATCCGTCCTGTGCTGCTGCATGTCCATTACCCGTAATATAAACAAGAAGATACTTAAGTACCCATCCACCGATTGTTACATAGTATGGAAATATCATTATAGGTACAATACACGCAATAATACCCAGTGGCTTCCACTTACTCTTTAACTTGCTGTAAGCTGTAAGCGGACTCTGCTTTGTCTTTCGTCCAATAGCAATTTCTGTTGTGAGTAGAGTAAAACCAAATGTTAATGCTAAAACAATGTAAATAACGAGGAATAATCCGCCTCCATCTTTAGCTGCCAGATAAGGAAATCTCCATATGTTACCAAGTCCTACAGCACTACCCGCTGCTGCAAGGACGAACCCTATAGAGCCCTTGAATGAATTACGATTTTCGTTCATTTCATAACCTTCCCTTTTTTAATATATACTTATAAATTATACCTAATAATCTATATAAGGTCAAGGAAAGCGTTACATCATATTAGTCTTCTCTACATACAATATATACATTGGAATAACATTATTTTTGATAATATACTTAGCCTCAAATGCTTGTAAAGTGCTCTTTTGCAAACTGCATATCCTGTACTACTTCAACCGTTCCAAGATAAATACCTTTTTGTCTCTCACTGCATAATAAGTTACTAAAAATGGTTTTCCTTGCTTTTCCATCCAGACCGGAACGCTATCCCTAGTATGATTTTTAAAACTTTCTATAATGGAACGAACCATTGGCTCTATCTTAGGTGGATGGCAAGAAAATACTTCCCTGTCAATCGCCATACCAGGTCGTTTGAACACCTTTGGTCCTTCGTTGAAGAAGCGATTGATATTATTATCATCCACAAATGTAATCTCGATAGGCAATGTATTAAGCATAGCTTCCAGCTGTACTACACTCATATGTCCACCTCCCATTACTATTTCACCTTCATTAATAGCCGCCTTATGACGATTCTTTTATCCTGCACATATTTTTCTGCTTCTTCCCATCTATTCTCAATGCCATACACTAATGCATAGTCTTTGGCATCTTCATAGATTCCATACCATTCTTCGACTGTAAAATTCACTGCGCAGATAGGGTATAAAATATTATTTTCTTTATAGATCATCTCATCCGCTCTTGTTAAAACAGCCTGTACTCTATTAATCCATTCTTCGTCATGATTGCTTTCTTTATCTATTGCTGCTAATTCATCTCTGATTTCATCATCAACAGTCCACATAACATCCGATGGCTATGAAATTTCATAGCGAACTTTAAGGAGTGGATAAATCAAATCACCCTTTTGCATAGTGTATTGCTATTTGTCTAAAATCTGATATTTTTGCTTACATCTTCGCCCTTTTCTAGTGCACCTCTAATATCTGATATTTCTTTACTAAACTTCTCATTTTCTTCTGTAAAAGAATAAAGAGGATGCCCCTTTGTTTCTCTGAGTGCTTTGCAAGCTCATGTTTTCTGACATACGCATCCGGCATAATTTTCATTTCGGATCTTTCTTCTTTTTAAAGATTCTTCGACTGCCTTTTCAGCATTTGCTATTTTTCTTCTTTAGTTAAGCCATGAAACAATGCACTATGCATCACACAGTTTCTGCACCTCTGTAATAGGTGTTCCCTCTTTATAAGTTCCTGCTCTGCCTTCATGATTTCAGAAGCTTCTACATCAGAAAAATTTTGAACAAAATCTTTTTAACACTTTCTAAATCTTCTCCATTTCCAAGTCTCTTTAAATAATCCTTCAGCAATTCTGTATTGCTAGTCTCTTTGACTTGAAATTCTTTGCTTCTCATAGAAGAAATATCTGGCATATTACCAGTAATTTCATCCACCGACCAGTTTAAATTCATTTTTTATTCATAATATTTTACCACCTTTCACCTATTTTGTTTGGTTCCCTCATGATTATTTATTTAATAACTTTTTATATCCTCTTCAGGTGTACTAATTGGAGAAAGCCCATAATTCTCTACCATAAATTCAGCACATTTGGCGAAATGAATGTTGGTAATGTTGATTCTATGTGAATGTTCTTTATTCCAAGATAAAGAAGCGTAAGTAAAATACATACAGCCTTCTGCTCGTACCATGAAAGTACCATCGATAGCGGAAGTTCATTCACATCACATTCAAATGCTTCTGCTAAAGCGATTGCGACCTTGATTGCACTATAAGCATCATTACACTGTCCCATATCCATGATTCTTGGAAGTCCTCCGATTGTTCCTAAATCTAAATCATTGAATCTGTATTTTCCACATGCAAGCGTCAAAATAATGCTGTCTGCAGGAGACTGTTTTACAAACTCTGTGTAGTAATTTCTTCCTACTCTGGCTCCATCACATCCACCAACCAAGAAGAAATGTTTAATATCTCCATTCTTTACCGCTTCAATCACCTGATCTGCTACAGATAATACAGTTCCATGTGAGAAACCAGTTGTTACCTGTATTCCACCATTAATTCCAGTCATATGCTGATCTTTGGTATATCCACCTAAGGCGAGTGCCTTTCAATAACTGGTGTAAAATCCTTTCTTCTCCTATGTGTACAATTTCTGGATAAGATACAACTTCTGTTGTAAATACTCTGTCTGCATAGCTTGGTTTTACAGGCATAAGACAGTTCGTTGTATACAGAATTGCTCCAAGAATATTATCAAACTCTTTCTGTTGATTCTGCCATGCTGTACCAAAGTTTCCCTTAGATGAGAGTACTTTGAGTTCTGATATGCATGTGCTGGAAGCATTTCACCATGTATAGATATTGATTCCCTTATCTTTTGTCTGCTCTAATAAAAGTTGTAAATCTTTTAAATCATGACCTGTAATAATAATAATGTTTCATTCTTTTCAATTGTAAGAGGTACCGTTGTTGGTACAGGAGTTCCATAAGTTGTAGTATTTGCTTGATCTAAAAGCTCCATACATCTTAAATTAACTTTTCCAACCTCTAATACGATAGGAAGTAGTTTATCCATTCCCCAATCTTTCATTCCGATTGCAAAAGTGCCCTTATAGAAGAATTTGCTGATTGTTTCATCGGTATATCCAAGCACACTTGCATGATATGCATATGCAGCCATTCCACGAATTCCAAAAAGTATTAAGGATTTTAATGAACGAATATCTTCATCAGTAGTCCAGAGAGTACTCATATCAAAATTATTGTTTCTTCCATGAGTCAGAGCATGTAAAGCAATTTGGTACTAATTTCTTTTTGTATCTTCTATCTTATCAATTAAAAGCTTTAATGTTTCATCATTAAAGTTTACATTTGTAATAGTTGTAAATAATCCCTCAAGAACTAATTGATTCATCTCTTCAGTTACAAGCTGCTCATTACCCCTCAGTTGCACGAGCAAGTCCAATTAATGCCCTGTAAGCTCATCCTGTAATCTTGCAGTATTGGCAGATTTCCGCATACTCCTGTATTTCCGGTACATCCTGTGCATCCTGCTGTCTGTTCACATTGATAACAAAACATCTTATTTTCCATGTTCTTCTCCTTTCTATTGCTTTATTCATCATCTTTGTTGCTTAATGGAACTATATCAAACTTACATTAATCATTCTGTTGTCTAGGCAACATTTTCGTATTATTTTCAACTTTGTGATATACTAAGGAAAAGATAAAAAGAAGGATGAAAAATCTCATGGAAAATATATTAACATTTTAAAGAATACACCTTTGTTTCAAGGAATTTCAGAAGCAGAAATTCTTCCAATGCTTAAATGTCTATCTGTCAGCATTAAAAAATTATTCAAAAGGCGAATATCTGTTAAGAAGTGGAGATAAGATACAAACCATCGGCATGATTCTATCTGGTCAGCTCTCATAATAAATGATGATGTTTGGGGAAATCGCAATATTATTACAGAGCTATCATCAGGAATGCTCTATGGCGAAAGCTATGCCTGCATCAGCAGTGTTCCTGCTCAAATCAGTGTTATTGCTAATGAAATCTCACTGTCATGCTTTTCAATATAAATCATATTGTTACAACCTGTTCTTCATCTTGTAGTTTCCATACAAGATTGATTCATAACCTTTTAGAGATAATAGCACGAAAAATGTAAGATTGATGAACAAAATAGATCATGTTTCTAAGAAAATTTACGTGACAAGATACTTAATTACTTGTCTAGCGAATCTGCACGCTGGCTCTAACACATTTACAATCCCTTACGATAGACAAGGGCTGGCAGATTATCTGAATGCAGACCGAAGTGCTCTATCTAGTGAATTGAGTAAATTACAAGAAGGTGTACTCTCTTACAGAAAACACCTTCTCTTTGAGGGTATAAAACCCTTCTGGGAAAGGGAATGGATGTGGATTGGTCAAAAACAAATCAGGGCGCAAATACTATAACAGACAGTCGGCTGTGGATTTTGCGGCGGCGGGATTTCGCATGTAAGAATCCGTATTGCGGACAAAGTGAATCAAGAACTGTTGGAGGGACTTGACCGGCAGATTCGGGACTGCCTTGATAATGGGATTATTCCCATTATAGCTTATCAGGCGGATGCATTCAAAATGACCCAAGTGATAAAAATATAGAAAATGTTGTTACGTGGTGGTCGGAAGTGGCCGAACACTATCAGGATAAATCTCTGATACCATCTCCAGCCACAATAAAATGAAGAGCAGCCAATATTATACCGATAACTATCAATATAATTCCATACGATTGAGCTGGGTAGATGCCACCAGCTCTTATAGAGTCTCCTGTACATACATATTTTTAGTCACTATAATGCCTTCTTAGGACATGCTTTGACGCATTCCATACACAGAATACACTCTGTTCCATTTTCTCTTTTACGGGAATTATCTGTTACATCAACATTCATCGGACATACTCTTGCACTTTCCACAGGAAACACATCTTTCCTTATCACACTTCACACGAAGTAGGCTAAAATAACTCATAGGCTTTAAGAATACGGTAGTGGGCGATATATTTACAGAATGCCTATATCCCGAAACGCAAATGCCAGAATGATTCCAATGGCATAATACAGGATATTGCCAACAAGAAATGCCCAGAACATAATTTGCTCGATATTCTCCACGTGGCATAAAACAGTGCTCCCACAAAACAAGTGATGCGGTAAAGGTGATATATCGAATAAAACCGATTCTTCTGGCATGTCTATAGTTTAACTGAAAAGTAACAGCCCTAACGCTATTGCCGAGCCTATATAACTGAAATTCAGAAGATAAAACAGATTATCCTTGGTCAACCATAATGTAACTGCAACAATTTCAAATACAAGCCACATTCCAAGTGGAATCAGTCATTTTTTCTTTGTATTCAATTTCTGTTTCCTCCGTAACTTTATACTTCAAAATTTTTCTTCCCCTTATTGCTCCTGTTCTATCCTTCGCAATTATCTTATCCAGTAATCAACCATGTTTTATTTTACAGTTTTCTTTCAAATATATATTCTCTATCCGATGATATATCATCTCTGAACACATATCCAAGATGGTCAAATTCCTTAATGTCATCTGGTTTTTCTATATGATTCTCTGCCATATATCTTACCATTTCACCACGAGCCATCTTAGCATATGTGCCTTTTGTGATAAGCTTATCACCAGACTTTTCGCAAAAAGTAATAGTAATATATCTGTCTGCTGGAGTCAGATATTTTTCAATACATTTAGAGTATTCCTTTGAAGCCAGATTAATGATAATTCCGCTGTCATCTATAACTTCACAATACAAATTATCTCCCCAGAAATCATACAGATTCGTGGAATCACCTATCGCTGCCTTTGCCTGCATTTCGAGTCGATATGGTGTAATACCATCCATCGGTTTTAATACCCCATAAAACGCTGACATTATTCTCAAATGTTCCTGCACATAATCAAAATGAGCATCTTCAAATACAGCTGGTGCCATATATTGATAAGCAATCCCTTCATATGCCAATACTACCGGAGTAAGCTGCTTTTGAAAATTCATTGTCTTAATCCGTTCAATATTCTCTGTCGTAATTTTATCATTGCATTTCCACAATTTCTTTAATTCTTCTTCCGTTCTTCCCTGCATCCACCCAAGAATTTCTTCTGTTTTCTCTAAAATACCGGACTACTCATGGTATCTATGCTGTCAGTATCCACTTTCATCTTTTTTGCCGGTGATAATATAATCTTCATCAACTTAATTCCTGCAGCATTTTTTCAGGATCATCAGCTGCTTTTACTTTATCATTAGCTTTTACTATTATCCCATGTTCGTCAATAAAGTATGTTGTTCTGACCACACCCATGGATACTTTTCCGTAGTTTTTCTTTTCCTTCCATACATCATATGATTCAATAACCTTGCGCTCTGTATCTGATAAAAGCGTAAATGCCAGTCCATATTTTTCCTCAAATTTCTTATGTGATGCAACTGAATCCTTGCTTACGCCGAGTACAACAGCTCCCTTTTCGCAAATCTGCGGATATCTTTCTGAGAAACCACAAGCCTGCTTTGTACATCCAGGTGTATTATCCCTTGGATAAAAATATAGGATTACTTTCTTTCCAAGATATTCGCTTAATTTATGTAATTCTCCATTCTGATCCGGTAATTCAAAATCTGGTGCTTTTGTTTCTACTTCTAACATAACGTTTCCTCCAATCTACATAAGCTGGTATATTAACTACTCTTACTACAGCTCTAATGTGTCAATTATATTCTTTAATGCGTCTGCTGATTCTTTTAGCTTCAATGCTTCTTCTCCACTAAGATTAATCGGAATGTCAGATTCAATTCCGTCTGCACCAACAATGACAGGCATACTTAATACAACATCATCAATCTCATATACTCCATGTATCATGTGTGATACAGGTAGGATTGATTTTTCGTCACGCATAATCACTTCACAGATACGTTTTACTGACATTGCAATTCCATAATATGTCGCATGCTTCTTGTTAATAATCTCATAGGCACTGTTTTTGACAGCATCTGCGATTTCCTTCGTATTTTCCTTATGGTTATAATGTCCTCTCATCTCACACATGTCACTAAGCGGAACACCGGATACATTAGCAGATGACCATGCCACAACTTCACTGTCTCCATGCTCTCCTACTATAAATGCATGCACGCTTCGGCTATCCACTGATAAATGCTGTCCAAGCTTGCTTCTAAGTCTTGCACTGTCAAGAACTGTTCCTGAGCCGATAACTCTCTCCTCCGGAAGTCCTGACAATTTGATTGCAACCTGTGTCAGAATATCCACAGGATTTGCTACAACCAGAAGGATTCCTCCAAAATCTCTTTTGGCGATTTCCGGAATAATGGACTTAAATATTGCCACATTCTTATTTACCAGATCAAGTCTTGTTTCTCCTGGCTTTTGCCCTGCACCTGCTGATATAATGACAATCGTAGCATCTGCCACATCATCATAGTCACCGACATATATCCTCATAGGGCTGGCAAACGGTATTCCATGACTGATATCCATAGCCTCTCCCTCTGCCTTATTCTTATCCGCATCTATTAACGCAATTTCAGTAAATAATCCACTCTGCATAAGCGCAAATACAGATGCTGAGCCTACGAATCCGCAGCCTATCATAACTGCCTTTTTTGGAATTTGATTTTTTCTTATTCATGCAACCATCCCTTCCTTTTGTTATTCTACAATTCTTTCAAATATGTATTCATTACCTGACGAAATTTCGCCTCTGAATACATAACCAAAACAGCAGGTGTAAGTTGTTTATACAGATTCATAGAATTAATTCTCTCTATGTTCTGTGCTGGTGATACTATAATCTTCATCAATAATGAAATATCTTTTTAAGTTAAAGATTATTGATTGCCCCAGCCAGTTATTTTGTCTGACTGGGGCATACATTATTAAAATATAATTGCATAACAAACAGTTCTATAATCTGTCAGGATTATCATATATATTTATATATTCGGCTACAGATCTGTCAAATGTCTTGATATGACCAAACAGCCAGTCAATAACATTGATTTTTACCTGTTCCATAAACTTTTCATCTGGTCCCTCATTTTCATCCAGATAATCATAGAGTACCTTAACAGTATGCCTGAACTCCTCATGCTTCTTTATATGTTCCTCCAAGCCTGGGTAACCTACATCTTTCTGCAGTTTTTCTTCTTCTTTGAAATGAAATTCCGTATATTCATCAAGATAATCAAGCATTTTAATTGCCTTTACTCTTGCATCTTCTGATTCACATGCACTCACAAACTGCTGAATACGATCAATCAGTTCCTTATGCTGCTCGTCTATTGTCTTATTGCCTGTTATTAAATTATCATCAAATGTAATTACTGTCATAAAACCACCTTACAATCCACCTCATATATGTTAAAATAAATGTTACTATAATAGAAAGCTGGTACTTATATGCAAATCAAAGACCTGTCTATTTTCCATAATCTGGATGACGCTGAATTTAAGAAAAGTCTCGTTTGTACTCAGTCCGTCATTCATGAATATAAGAAAAACGATTATATATTCTTTCAGGGTGATGTTCCCAATAAGCTCTACCTCATTCTCAATGGTGAAGTAGAACTTGGCTCCATCAATGTTAATGGTAAAGTTCTTCGTATTACCAACATTTCGAAGGGAAGATTTTGGCGAAGTTGAACTTTTTCTTAATAAAGACCGCTATAGCGGATATGCAAAAGCAAAACTGATGTAAAGCTTCTTGAGATTGCAAAGGACTTCTTTGGTGGCAGGTGTGAAAAACTGCTCTCATCACAGCAAAGTAGTTTTAATATGCTGGAACTCTTTGCCAAAAGAACTGATGAAAATAACCAACAGCTTGAAGTCCTTACCAGCGGTAATCTCAAACAGCGCATTGCCACATACCTATTAGAGCATGCAGATAACAACAATCTTGTATCATTATCCATGAATAGAGAAGAACTGGCTCTGTATCTGAATACAACCAGACCTTCCCTTTCAAGGACGCTTTTATCACTTCAGGAGGACGGATTTATTCATCTGTCTTCAAGGAAATCAATCAAAATTCTTGATGCTGATGCTTTACTCTATATCGAATAAACTAGTCTTCTTATTCGCTTAGTTCTTCAAAACATCTTTACCCAATCCACAGATTGGACATACCCAATCATCTGGAATATCTTCAAATGGTGTTGGAGTGCAATTCCTCCATCTGGATCTCCTACCTCTGGATCGTACACATAACCACATGGCCACATACATATTTCTTCATAATAAAATCTCCTTTCAGATTCTGTTTTATTTATCTTATGTATTTATTATAGTATTTAGGCAAACCATATTCCGTAACATATGTTACCAAATTGCATAAATATTCTAATTCTTTTCTACTTCTTCACTTTTCTTAACTGCGCCTTTGCCCGAAATATACATGCTAATGCACCCACTGCCCAATATTTATGAGTTTTCACGATTTCACCTTCAAATTCATTCTTATCTCTTATATCTGTGACGCATGATATACTTCGTGCTGTCCTTGGCAAACTCAGTATTTAATTGGTCTTGTATGTTTTGTAAATCCATATATATGCTCCTAATCCAATTTGTGCAGACGGTCTGCATAAATTCATTTTATTTAATCTAGTGATTACGAATGTCCGATAGGTGGTCACTAATCGGACACTTATCGGATACTATTGGTCATTTACTGGTCACTACTGGTCACTTATCATATATTAGTGACCACCTACTGGTCACTTTTAAATAAAATGACCAGCACTGACCACTATCTCTATTCCAATATTGTATAAATGGTATTTGTATTCTCTCCAACTTTTCAATCTTGCCGGATTTTATTAATTTCTCTAATAAATTTCTTGCACCTGTTCTAGACTTGTAATTGCACAAATCCATAACCTTCTGCGTTGAAATATTTCCATTCTGTCTGATATACTCTAATATTCTTTCTGCTTTCGACAGTGACTTTAGTTCCGCTTGGTCTGTATTTTCATTTCTAATATCTGCCGCACCCGGAATATAAACAACCTATCCAACTTCCAGTTTTAATGTCACTCTATCTGAACGCTCTGAAAAATCAAACTCCGGTTCTTTCCAGTTACCTGCCATACTTACCAGTCCTCATCAAGCTCTTCCATCGCATCATCTACACCATCAGCATAGTCCTTATCTTTCTGATATCTGTCCCAGTCATAATCTCCATCATCATAGATAGAATCATATCCGCTATCATAAGAAGTATATGGATTGCTCTTATTGCTAGAAGAATGACTCTTTGTCGAATAACTGCTGCCAGATGCTTGTTTGTTGTCACATTCTGCTTTAATACACTTTGGTTCACTTGCTTCACCGATTGCACCAATGATGTAAAGCGACAAAAGGACGCAGGATTTTCTCCCACATCCTCACATCTATCTGGCTTTATCTGTCTTTCTTTATGTTATGACTTTACTTTATCTGTGTAATTCCAGAATAATATATGTTTTATAATTATATTCACCCAGCTTTTTCCTATATAGATATCTCTTTTCAAACTCGTTAACATCAATAGCTTTAGAAAATAATACCCCTGAAATACATCACATCCCAGCTTTGTCAGATTATCAACCTGCTCTTCTGTTTCAACCCTTCTGTAATAATCAAAAGATTAAGCTCCTTTGCCATTTTATCACAGAAGCAAGTATTATGCGGCTTTTCTTAACATTCTTAGTCTCTTTATAAAGCCCATATCAACCTTTAATACATCAACATTAATATCCTTTAATGTATTAAGCGATGAATAACCGCTTCCAAAATCATCCATTTCAAGTGTGAATCCTGCTTTTCTTAGTTCTTCCAGCTCTCCCATCAGATTAGGTACATCTGACATAATCGTAGTTTCTGTGATTTCAATTTTTAGATTAGATGGTTCTATATCATATTTCTTTATAAGACCTGCAAATGTGTTAAATATATCAATATAATAAAAATCCTTAGGAGATATATTTACCGATATGCTCATATTGATACCAGCTTTCTTCCACTCTCCTAACTTAGCCGCTGCCTGCTCCAGATATATCTGTCAAGTCTGCTTATGAGCCCAGACTTCTCATATACAGGTATAAAGTCTATTGGTGAAATAATCGTTCCATCTGGCTTTATTCTTCTTACTAAAGCTTCTGCACCTGTAAGCCTCCTTGTTTTGCAGAAATCTGTGGCTGAAGATACATCTTGAACTCACCGGCTTTATAGCATCATCAAATTCATCAACTATTGTCTTATATTTAATAGCAGCTTCAAGCATTGTGTCATCATAATAAGCAATAAAGCTATGTGTATCATCCTTAATCGAGGCTACTGCAAATGAAGCCTTGTCACACATAAATGATAATGATTCATTCATATTATCAGTCCTGTATATCCCAAAACAGACTCTGACATTATATACTGAATCAGAAAGCACATTCTGTAATGTCTCCCTGCATTCATAAAGATATTCTTCATTAAATGTAGCTTCATCTGCAATCACTACGAAATGATCTTCACCAACTCTTCCGTATAAATATCCATCTACCGCATGTTTTTATTATATCTGCCTGCTTAAGCAATATTTCATTACCTTTTCTATTCCAAATATTTCATTAATAAGCTTGAATTCTGCTATATCTGAATAAATGATAAGTCTGTTCTTTCTTATCTGGCAGTTCTTTCATTTTCTGCATAAGATGCTCGGGATTGCATAATCCAGTAAGCTTATCATGTCCGGCCTCATGTCTTTTATCCTTGTCTATTTTATAGTCATATACTGAAACACTATTACTGCTAATAATAATGCTACTACAATTCCTGTTATCATACGTTTAACCTTCTGCCATCCAATCTTTTTCCTTCATTAACCGCTTGTTTTCGTACATGCGGCTGTCTGCACGCTTAGTAAGCTCTTCCATAAGATAATAATGCTCTCTTGTGCTTATTTCACATCCCTTTGGCATATGAAATCTTAATATTGTTTTTTCATTGTAAACATTTATTTTTCTTTCAAGACTATCCAGAATCTGGTGTATCTCTACTGCATTTGTCTTCCAGAATAACGCAGAATTCATCACCACCTATACGGTATGCACTAATACGTTCATTCTGCATGCCTGCAAGTATAGCTGAAAAGCTCTCAATATATCTGTCCCCATCTCGTGTCCAAGAGTATCATTAACTCTTTTCAGATTATTAAGATCAAGCATTATAACTCCCACTAAAAGTATCATCTGCATTATTAAGTCTGTTTATATGATTCTGGTATGCCAGCTTGTTATTAATCCCTGTTACATCTGTATAAGCCATACTGTCAACATCTGCGTTTATCCTTGAACTGACAAAGAATACAGCAAGTATGATTATATCAAGAATCAGTGCTGTACACGAAAGAATCCTCGGAAGCATTTCGTTATGTTTTAGCACATAAACAGTAATATATATCTGTATAGCTATCAATATAGTCATCATGACACTCATTCCAAGGAGTAAGCTTTTAATATATTTCCTATTAGACATAATTCTCCTTTACATCAGGCAACTATAATACGCTTAACATACTCCTTAGCAAGCCCTATTTTAATATCCTTAATAACTACTACATAATTTCCATTGATTTCAGATAGTACACTTATCTTACTACCCACAACAAATCCAAGACTTTGAAGCCTGTGTACCATATCTTTGTTTCCAACAATTCTCTGAATTATATATATTTTGTTTTTATCTGCAAGATTTAGTGGCATAATCAAAAATCTCCTGTTTAATGTGTCAATAGGTTAGCATCTGCTAACTTCGCAGATAGAATTATATCATCCTCTTTTATCTGTCAATAAAACACCATACCTTTTCCTACGTTTTATTAAAATACACCTGTTTGATTCACTTATCCTGTTGTTGAAATATCTTTTAAAGTAAGAGCATGATAACAGATAACTCTGCAACTAATGCAAATAACATGCTATATTATCTTCATAAAATAAGAGATATCATATCAAAATGATATGATATCCCTTATTTTCATTACATTATTTAATTATTATCAGATTAGTTATTACCACGATTATCAATCTTGGCAATATCAACTATAGATAATTCCTGATTATTGAATGCATGCTCAAGACTTGATATAAGTGCATGGGCTGTATCAAGACTTGTAAGGCAGTGAACGCCTGTCTCAATAGCATATCTTCTGATAAGGAATCCGTCCTTGGCTCTCTCAATTCCATTCTCTGGTGTATCAATTACAAGGTCAATCTTATGCTCTAAGATAAGGTCAAGAAGTGTAGGTGCTTCCTGTCCAATCTTATTAACCTGAATTGCATGTACGCCATTTTCCTTAAGAACCTTGGCTGTTCCTCTTGAAGCATATATCTTATAACCAAGTGCTTCGAATCTTTGTGCGATATCAATACCATCCTGCTTATCCTTATCTGCCAGAGTCATGATAATCTGTTTATGCTTTGGAAGTCTGATTCCTGCTCCCTCGAATGCCTTATAAAGTGCCTCATCAAAGCTCTTAGATATACCAAGACACTCACCTGTAGACTTCATCTCTGGTCCAAGGCTGATATCGGCGCCTCTGATCTTCTCAAATGAGAATACAGGCATCTTAATTGCATAGTAATCTGCTGCCTTCTGAAGTCCCGGCTCATATCCTAATTCCTTAATCGTCTTACCGATAATAACCTGTGTCGCAAGTTTAACAATAGGAATACCTGTAACCTTACTGATGTATGGTACTGTACGGCTTGAACGAGGGTTAACCTCAATTACATATACCTGATCATTATATACGATAAACTGAATGTTAATCATACCCTTTACATGAAGAGCTCTTGCAAGTCTTCCTGTATAATCTTCAATCATGTCTACAATCTTAGGTGATATAGACTTAGCTGGATATACTGAAATACTGTCTCCTGAGTGGATACCGGCTCTCTCAATATGCTCCATGATACCAGGAATGAGAATATCCTGACCATCGCATACAGCATCAACTTCGATTTCCTTACCCATAAGGTACTTATCAACAAGGATTGGGTGATCCTGCTTAATTCTGTTGATGATATTCATGAATTCAACTACATCTTCATCAGATACAGCAATCTGCATACCCTGTCCACCAAGTACATATGAAGGTCTTACAAGTACAGGATATCCAAGCTCATTAGCTGCCTTAAGAGCTTCATCAACTGTAAATACAGTCTGTCCCTTAGCTCTTGGAATCTGTGTCTGCTCAAGAATCTCATCAAAAAGCTCTCTATCCTCAGCAGCATCTACATCTTCTGCCTTAGTTCCAAGAATAGGAACTCCCATCTTCATAAGTGCTTCTGTAAGCTTGATAGCTGTCTGTCCACCAAACTGTACAACTGCACCGTCCGGCTTCTCAAAATCTACAATTGATTCAACATCTTCTGCTGTAAGTGGTTCAAAGTAAAGCTTATCAGCAATATCAAAGTCAGTAGAAACTGTCTCTGGGTTATTATTTATAATAACTGTCTCGAAACCTTCTTTTTTGAATGCCCATGTACAATGAACTGAACAGAAGTCGAACTCGATACCCTGTCCGATTCTGATTGGACCAGAACCAAGTACAAGAACCTTCTTCTTATCCTTAGTCTCTACAGCTTCGTTCTCACTGCCATATACTGAATAATAGTATGGTGTTGTAGCTGCGAACTCTGCAGCACATGTATCAACCATCTTAAATGCTGCATGTATATTATACTTGTCTCTTAATTCCTTGATTTCTCTTTCTGTGTGACCTGTTAAATCGCCGATAACATTGTCAGGGAATTCAATTCTCTTAGCTTCTCTTAAAAGGCTCTCTGTAAGAGGTCCTCTCTTAAGAGCATTCTCCATATCAACAATAATCTGGAGCTTATCAATAAACCATAAGTCTATCTTAGTAATATCATGCATCTTGGCTGCAGAAATGTGTCTTCTTAAACCTTCAGCTATCTTCCAGATTCTTCTGTCATCTACAATTGCAAGCTCTTCAAGAAGCTCTTCATCTGTAAGTCCTGTAAAGTCATATGACATAAGGCTGTCAACATGCTGTTCAAGAGAACGTATAGCCTTCATAAGACCACCCTCGAAGTTATTAGAAATACTCATAACCTCACCTGTAGCCTTCATCTGTGTTGTAAGTGTTCTCTTAGCTGAGATAAACTTATCAAATGGAAGTCTAGGAATCTTAACTACGCAGTAATCAAGTGCTGGCTCGAAACTTGCATATGTCTTTCCTGTAACTGCATTCTTAATCTCATCAAGTGTATAACCAAGTGCAATCTTAGCTGCAACCTTAGCAATAGGATAACCTGTTGCCTTAGAAGCTAATGCTGATGAACGGCTTACACGAGGGTTAACCTCAATTACACAGTACTCAAAGCTGTCTGGATGAAGTGCATACTGTACATTACATCCACCTGTAATGCCTAATTCATCAATAATTCTTAATGCAGATGTTCTTAACATCTGGTATTCCTTATCAGAAAGTGTCTGTGAAGGAGCTACTACTATACTATCACCTGTATGAACACCAACTGGGTCGATATTCTCCATGTTACAGATAGTAATACATGTTCCGTTGCTGTCACGCATTACTTCGTATTCAATTTCTTTCCAGCCGGCGATACAACGCTCAACTAAAACTTCACCAACTCTTGAAAGTCTTAATCCATTCTCAAGAATTTCTCTTAATTCCTGCACATTGTTAGCAATACCACCGCCACTTCCACCAAGCGTGTAAGCTGGACGCAAAACTACCGGATAACCAATCTTAGCAGCAAATGCTTCGCCATCCTCAACGTTGTTAACAACAAGTGATGGTGCACATGGCTCACCAATCTTTTCCATAGTTTCCTTGAACATAAGGCGGTCTTCTGCCTTCTTGATTGTAAGTGCAGTTGTACCGATAAGCTTTACATTATGCTCCTCAAGGAAGCCTGTCTCTGCGATTTCCATTGCAAGGTTAAGTCCAGCCTGTCCACCAAGTGTAGGTAAGATGCTGTCTGGCTTTTCCTTTAAGATAATCTGCTTTAATGCTTCAACTGTAAGAGGCTCAATATATACCTCATCAGCAATATCTTTATCTGTCATAATAGTAGCAGGGTTTGAGTTAACCAGTACTACTTCAATTCCTTCCTCTTTAAGAGAACGGCATGCCTGTGTTCCGGCATAGTCAAATTCTGCTGCCTGACCAATAACGATTGGACCAGAACCTATAACTAATACTTTCTTAATACTCTCAATCTTTGGCATGTTCTTAGTCCTCCTTCTTCATCATATCCATAAATCTGTCAAACAGGTACGCTGTATCCTGTGGACCTGCGCAGGCTTCTGGATGGAACTGTACTGTGAATATATTCTTGCCAACATATTCAAGTCCCTCATTAGTCTTGTCATTAACATTCTCAAATGCAGGTACTGCAACCTTGCTGTCTAATGTGCTTTCATCTACAACATAACCATGATTCTGTGATGATATATAACATTTGCCAGTCTTTAAATCCTTAACAGGGTGGTTAGCACCTCTGTGTCCGTACTTAAGTCTGTGAGTATCAGCTCCTGTAGCAAGTGCCATAAGCTGATGTCCAAGACAAATTGCAAATATTGGTACATTGCTGTTATACAGCTTCTTAATCTCTTCAATTATCTCTACACATTCCTTAGGATCTCCAGGACCGTTAGATAACATAATTCCATCAGGATTAGATGCAAGAATCTCTTCTGCCTTAGTATATGCAGGATATACTGTAACTTCACAGCCTCTGTTATTAAGTGATCTTGCAATATTCTTCTTTGCTCCAAAGTCCATAAGAGCAACCTTAGGTCCTTTTCCTGTAAGGACATACTTTTCTGAACATGTAACCTTTCTTACAACACCCTTAACACTGTACTCCTTAATCTTAGGAAGTACCTCATCAAGATTGTAATTCTCATTAGTTGTAATCATACCGTTCATAGTACCCTTTTCTCTTAATATCTTAGTAAGGGCTCTTGTGTCAATCCCACAAATACCTGGGATATCATTATCAAGAAGGAATTTCTGGATAGGATCTTCATTTCTGAAGTTGCTTGCCATTCTGGAAAGCTCACGTACAATATATCCATCTGGCCATGCTTTCTGGGATTCCATATCCTTATAGCACACTCCGTAATTACCGATAAGAGGATATGTCATTGTTACTGCCTGTCCTGCGTATGAAGGATCAGTCAGCACCTCCAGATATCCTGTCATAGATGTGTTAAAGACAATCTCACTAATAACTTCGCGGGTCGAACCTATGCTGGTTCCTTCAAAGACCGTTCCATCTTCAAGTATCAAAAATGCTTTCATGAATGCCACCTTAATTCCTTTCGTTTATTTAATTTAATCATATGCCAAGAGACGCTAAAATGACTTTTGCGCAAAAAAAAAGACACAAAAATGCCTTTTTTCTCTCAAACTTTACAATATGTTACCATAGTTAAATATAATTTTCAAGCAAATATTTAACTATGTTTTGCATAAAAATGCATACCTTAAAACAGCCCCAAAACAGGAGGCTGTCATCTATAATCTTCTGTTATATCATCTCGTTCTTGAGATTCCTTCTCTGCTTACTGACCACACCTGAATACACTCTTTATCAGACTTATTCATCATATTTTCCACCAATGTATTATTATTCTTTCCAAACCAGTTCTTTGCAAGAGCTTCTGCTGCGGGATTAATCAATGATTTAAGATATGAATTAGAAGAAACTTTAAGACACAACTTTTCTTCTTCTTCCATTGAGCATATATTGTCATATTACCGCCATCATCTTCAACAAGCTTCGAAACTACATCCTTATTTTCGTACTTTGTCCCTTTTCCATCTTCTTCAGTGTTCCATGAATCAAAATCATATCCAAGGTCTTAGTGGCGGATCCGGAAGTTCATTCTCTTTCTCATATCCTGTGATAATTGTAGAACCGGCATCATATCCACCATTAGAATCAATATTAATATTGTATATATTCTCTTTCCACACAGCTGACATATCAACAACTGCCCCAAGCTTATCAGCCAGATTAAGCTTTAAGCACGCCGCCTTCAACATATGTGCCGTCTTCTGTTTCCCAGCCTAAACCTGTCCAACCGGTAAGACTATATAGCTGCGATACACACGGAAGCTCATCTTCTTCATCATATGTATAGAATCTGCTGTAATAACCTTCATCCTCATACCAGTCCCAGTCTGAATTATCAATAATCTTCATCATCTCACTTGATTCTTCCGGCTTATTGCAATACAGATGTACTTCATAAAAATCGGCTGCCATATCGCATACAGAACAGCCTTTCCGCTATCATCAGGCGTCAGGTCAACAACAGACATAGTTGAATAAAACTTTCCTGTATCATCACTTTTCGTATTCCAGCCAGACAAATAATACCCTTTTCTTGACAGACTGCTTCCTTTAAGTCTGATTCTGCTGCCAAGCTTTGATGTAATATTCTCCATATAACCGGTAACCTCTGCGTCTGTGTTATTATCAAATGTAATTATATAATCCCATATAGCATAGACAGTCACATCTTTGTTATAATCACTCAGATCTTCCGGTTCTAATATGCCAGAGTCACCATATCTGTCAAAGACCATCCGGTAAATATAAGTCCATTATCAGCAGATGCACCCTCAGTAAAACCTGTCAGTTCATCCCTCTTCCATAATAAGCATCCTCATCATCCGGAAGATAAGCTTTAATGCCTCTGTCAGCTGCAACTCCTGCGCTATAATGAACTGTAAATGTCTGTCTTTCCCATATTGCTTTGATAACAATATCTTCTTCCGTATAAGCCCCTATTTCAACCCGAATACCATTCTCTCCATAATCAGTATGCCATCCTTTGTCTCCTGAAACTTCCCAGCCTTTCAGAATATATCCATCCCTGCTTACCGCACCAATTCTTACATATGGTGTAACTCCTACACAGTCATAATAATTAGATGTTACCGCATCTGCTTTGGGCACAGATGCCTTATAATCAATAATAGTATGGTATTCTCCATAACGGTCAGCAAGATATTCCCCAATTCTCAGATCATCATTCCATTGTCCCGCATTATCTCCATTATCAATCTGTGACTGATAATATATCTTATCACATGTTCCTCCACCAAGATCAATAGTAATATTATGATGAACCTTATACTCGTCTTCTGCTGCATATGATATCACCGCCCAGCCAATAACCAGTATACCTAATAGTACAGCTGCTGCTATCAGGCGCTTTTTCTTTCCATGTCTGCTTTTCATATTACAATCTCCTTATGAATAATCCTCATTCACGTCCAGCGTCCATAAGAAAATGCATATATCAAAAACATGCGTGGTATTATAATTCCTTTTGCTATAATTATAATACCATGCATGTTTATATTATTCAAATACTTTTACACTTTAATAAGCATTTAATCTTTTATCTCCATCTGGCCTATATACTTCCATGTGCTTCCATTATCTGAAGACTGGTATTTTGCTGCTGTTTTACCATCATTGTAAACAGCATTTTGCCCTGAGTAAGATATATTGTTATAATTCCGGTAGAATCAACAACCGGTGTAAGAGCTTCCTTATATACATCGCCCCATCTTAACTGTTCTGAAGAATCTGCACCGTTTTTCCGGAATCAGTTTTAGTTTCAGTCTCCTGCCCCTGTGGATTTGCAGCTGAACTGTCAAGTTCCTGCTCTTCAAGCATCACCTTTGCAAATGTTTTTCCACCGTCATCAGTCTTATATAAATTGCTGTCCATGCCATCTACATAATCATAACAGAAAAAGCCGACATCAGATGACACATACACGACACCCTTAATTATATTAGTAGCAGTATCTGCTTCCAACTATGTCCCAGCTTTCCCCACCATTACTTGTGCTGTATATCTTTGATGATTCATTAGTGTCATTACTTTTAGCATATCCACATACAACAACTCCGTTATCAGAATCAAAGAACTTCACATAATAATAATCAGCATTATATATATTATCAAGTTCACATGTAGTCCAGTTTTCTCCCTTATCATCAGAATAAATAACTGTAACCGGAATTTTAGTGTTATTAGCTGTCTTTCCTCCATACACAAAAGCAGTTTTTCAGTAGTTATCATATAACTGCCTTCTTTAAGTGTTGTTGAACTGTTAGGCTCATACAACAGATAAGAATAAGATACAGGAACCGAAATATATTTTTCTCTATCATAAGTGACAAGAAGTGAATTATCCTTTATTGAATAATTAGCAAGCTGATCCTTGTTAGAATTACTTGTAATCTCTGTATCTCCGCCTGAATCAATTCCCTGCTGTGCATAATACTGTTTCAGTCCATAGTCTTCTGAACTCATGACTGAAGTAACATAAAGCTTCGCAGTATTATCATAGTTGTTATCAAGATAAAATGAAACCACCCACTCACATTTTATTCTTCCGTCATCCTGAATACCTTCCCATGAAGAAAAATAATCCGAATTAAGATTCTGCGGAATAACCCAGAAGGACAGCAGAACAGTATTGCTTGAAGGTCAAGCACGCTTACTGAATCAATACCTGATTTTACAATATACTTTGAATATGGAACATATTTCTGTCTGTACTGTGAGATATATTTTTCGAGCCATTTAGTTCCAAGCCCACCATATCCGGATTAGTAAAATTAGACACATTATCATTATCATAATCAGATACATAATCATCAGATACAACATTCCACTGATCATCAATTCTTATTGAAAATGTATAACGTGATTTAATATCCAGCTTATTTTCCTGATATTTAGATACATAGCTGTATACAAACACCCTATGACAAGAAGACTGAATATAACCAGAACTGCATATGTAATTATTTTTGTCTGAAATCTTCTGCTTTTCTGATACATAATCACCCTCCTGCTTTAATTAAAATTCTCTTTATTATGCATTCCTTCTCTTATAATCACCCTGTAATATTTATACCACCACAAGAAGTACATGGCACCAGCTCCAACCAGAAGCATAACACAGACAACAAACGGATGTATTGCATATATCCAGCTTGCTGCAATTCTGCCATTAAGCACCGGCAGACCATACGCAAGAAGAACACATATTGCCATAATTGTACCATTAAGCACACTTCTGTTTTCGTACACACTTCTGAAGTGGTCAAATGTTATAATTGCCATCATCTCACCCACAGGTCTTGCACATGCTGTAACAAAGCACAACATAAGTGCATTAAATACCGGCTCTCCAAGTATTATAAGTGTAATAAAATAGAACACAAATTCTGTCACTATTTTGTATATGAACTTTCCAAGAAAATTCATGTACGGGCTTACGAGCATTACCCTTATCATAAGATAATCCCTGTCTCCCATTGCAAAAATCGTGGTATTTGAAAAGCTTCCACATATAGTTGATAGCATTACAAAAAGATAAATTATAGAAATATCCTTATGAATCCTTATTAGTGGGAAGAAATATGCAAGTATTGTATAGGGAACATATATAAGAAGAATTACATACATGAACTTTCTTATAAATTCCCATGCAAGCATAAATATCTGTGCCATAGTTCCAACGATAGCCCTGCTTTTTGATTTTTCACCAAAGCATCATCCTTCACCAGTTTCCTTATTACAGGAAAACTCTTTATCATCTTAATTCCTGCCTCTGTACCCTCATAGTATCGTAATATTTTTTCAGCAAACAGCTTTCTAAATAATCTCATTGTCTGCCTCCCCAAGTATATCTAATACAGCCTTCTTAATTTCAGGAATCTGCATAGTTTCATGTGATATAGGATTGAGTTCACCATGTTAAGAACCAGCACATCCTTTGATATTCTATGTGCAATATCCAACAAACCTGTTGATATAAGAATTATATGGTCATTCTTATATTCATTAAGAACTGAAAGCATATCATCAATATATTCTTCAGTACAATAATCAAGAGCCTCATCAAACATCATCACATATGGCTTCTGTATAAGAAAAGCTGCTAACTGAAGCCTCTTCTTCTCCTCAAAACTGTAATCTGCAATATGTCTGTCTCTTATCAGCCCTGTAAGCTTCACTTTATCAAGATAATATTCAGGCTTTTCGCTATTCTTATTCATATCGCACAGCATGCTTATAAACTGATATCCTGTTATAAGCATAGGCAGAACGCTCTGTTTTGCAGCAAAAAGCGTGCACTTCTCCTTAGTCTCAACAGTGCCTGAGTCTACAGCAATATCCCCTGCTATACACTCAAAAAGAGTAGTTCTTCCTGCTCCTGCACCGCCAAGAACCGGATATATATTTCCTTCTTCAAATGTATATTCAACATCAGTAAGAATCTCTGTCTTACCAAAACTTTTCTTCAAATGATTCAAATGTAACATTTATAAATCTCCTGCATCCAATGTGTCATATCATTATATTACATATTTATTTGGTTTGTAAACCTTCAAAACCTTATTATATTGCATTTATTCAGCAACAATGATATAATCTTGAAATATTTTGCTAATAATATAAAAAAATGTAGAGGTGTACAGTATTGAAAGATTTTTTAAAAGAAAAGGCTGGAGAATATGCTTTGCGGCATATATATTTATATACCTTCCATGGTTTTCAACTCTTGAAAAGTAATTAACAGTGATTATCCCGGGCTTCATATCATCAATATTCCTTTGATCATATGATACCTTTCTGTGAATACTTTATAATTCCATATGTATTATGGTTTTATATGTGGTTGCAGCTTGCATATATATGTATTTTAAGGCAGATAATAAAGAATTCATACAGTTTGCGTTATCACTCATAATCGGTATGTCACTCTCTCTTACTATATGCATGATATATCCTAATGGTCTTACATTAAGACCTGATTATATCCCTGATAACTTCTGTGGAAAGATAATCAATGCACTATATACAATAGATACTTCAACAAATGTATTTCCAAGTATACATGTGTACAACTCACTGGCAGTTAATTTTGCATTACTGCGTTGCAAAGCTTTAAAAGGACATATAATAACAAAACATTATCTTCCATTCTTTGCATCCTTATATGCCTTGCAACCGTATTTTTAAAGCAGCATTCTGTAGTCGATGTAATCGGAGCAATAATTCTTTATATCGTTCTTTACATTTTCATATATGTTATTGACTACAGCCGGTTAAAGAAAGCTTAGTGGATTCTCTTTAAACATTTTGAAAGAAGTTCTATAAGAAGAACTACAACAAATAATACAATAAGAATTGAGCCAACGGCGTCCCATCTGTAATTGTTCATGTAGACAATCAGTGGGCGCCGATTCCGCCTCTCCAACAAGTCCTAATGTACTTGCCGACCGAACATTCACATCCAGTCTGTACATCACAGCATCCTTAAACTGAATCTTAAGCTCAGGTACTGCCACATACCGTAGTCTTGCTATGAATCCTGTTCCTGCACATTCGCACGCATTCCACGCCGCCATGTTCCAGTTGTCAACCGCAACTGTAAATCTCTTTGTCAGAAGTCCAATACTGCACATCATCATTGTAAGCACTCCGGCAAAGCTGCCGGTCCCGTAACCCTTATGAATATAAGTCCATACACATACACAGGTACAGTTCTTATTGCCATAACAACAAGCCTGCCAATAAAAGCCACCGGTGCCGAAACGAATTTTCTAGAATTAATAAGAGTAAGTATTGCTGCAAACACTGCTCCGGCACATGTTCCCCGCAACTGCAATTGCAATAGTTTCAAGCATAAGATACATAACGCCACTCTTTCCTGTCATAAACATGTATTCCCAGTCCGGATGTGTAATTCCGTGCATAATCGCGCCAACAACCTTAATACCAAGCTTTGATGTTGATACATCTTTAACTGCACTGAGACTGTATACAAAAAACCATGATACATACACTTATAATCACATTTGCAGTTGTATTTCTCTTAATACGTCCATCAAGATATGCTTTCAGGAATGTACTTATTCCTCAATCACAAGCACTGCGGCAAAAGCATAACAAGAATCATTCCAACCCTGCTGTATTCACGCCAGCTTATCTTTTCATTAAGCAGTAGTCCTATTCCACCTGCACCTACATAGCCAAGTATTGCTGCATGTCTTATATTAGCTTCCAGTACATAAAGCGAATTGCTAAGATATCCCGGCAGCAGTTCAATAATAACTGTCCGTGAAATGCTTTAAATCTTCCTGCTCCTATAGCAGTAACTGCTTCATATGGCTTCAGTGTCAGGCTTTCAATATCCTCACCACCAATTCTTGCCATTACAGCCCATGTCGATACAGCTATTGCAATCGTACCCGCTGCCGCACAAGCCCCATATGAATGTTGCTACAAGTGCGAAGTATAAGCACAGGAATTGTTCTTACGCACTGTACAATAATCTCACTACAATCCTTACATAAGGCTTCTTAATAAGATTACCTGCATATAAAATGCTGTAAAAGTCAAACACAGCACCAATAAATGTACCCGCAATCGACATCTGCACGGTCTTAATAAGTGGTTCAATAATCTTACCACAATATCCTGTATCCGGTGGGAACATTCTTTTATGAATAATACAGCCTGACTGCCTCTATTTATAATCACATTCATATCAAAGCCTGTTACAGCAAAACAGAATATTATTATAAAAGCATTACCAGTGTAGTAATTCTTCTTATAGCCTTCATTCTATTCATACTTTTCATACGCACCACCATATATGAATTCAACATCCTCGTTTGTTACCTCTGGCGACTTTTATCAAGCACAAGTCTGCCATCAGCAATTCCTATAATTCTGTCTGATTTCTTCAATGCAAGCTCTACCGAATGACTGTTCATAATAACTGTTATATTGTACTGTCTGTTGCTGTACAAGAATATCAGTAATCTGTTCTGCACTATAAGGGTCTAGCGAAGCAACCGGTTCATCCGCAAGAATGATATCAGGCTTCTGCATTAGTGCCCTTGCAATTGCAACTCTCTGTTTCTGTCCTCCTGAAAGCTTTTCCGCATATGAATACATTTTTTCAGATAATCCCACTGCTTCAAGCTGCTTCCTTGCATATTCCTTCTGTTCCTTAGTAAATACCAAAAAGTGCCTGAAAAGCATTTCTATCTGCCAATGCCCCATTAAGCACATTGTCTAAACAGGTCATTGTATCAACAAGGCAGAAATCTGATATATAGTGCCTATTGTTTTCTGAATATCTCTTTTCTTTCTTCCCTAAGCTTTGTAAAATCCTTGGTTATCAATAATAATACTGCCTGCAGACGGTTTAATCATTCCATTAAGCAAGCGAAAAGAGTGGTCTTTCCAGCACCACTCTTTCCAATTACTGATATGAATTCGCCCTGTTCTACTGAAAACTAATGTTATCAAGGGCTTTTCTCCACCTTTATATAATTTACTCACACTGTCTATCTGTAACATATATATTGTCCTCCCAGACAGCTTAAAGGTGAATTATTTCTTTAACATATTCTGTGCCGCACGCTCTGCATCATAATCAGAGCTTTGGGCATACTGATATCAATATGGCTTAATACATTCAAAACTTTAAGTCCGTCTTCACTTTTTCCTATATTAATACAAGCATCTGCAAATGCTTTCTTAAAGCCTTCTGACATAATATCTGAATTCTTACTAACACATATTGTATCATCCATTATCTGATCTGTCACTGCCAAAACTGCAGTCTGTTTATAACAATCATCTGTACCACCGAATTTGCTCATCCAGTTAGCTGCATATTTTGCTCTCATATGTGCAAATCCACAATAACATCAACCTGTCCTGCTGCAAGTCTTGACATAGATGTTGTATATGAATCAGACTGTACGACATTGGCAAGGTCATATCTGCTTCCCATAATTATTGTAGAGCCACAGACTTGGGTATATATAACCTGATGCTGATGAAGCACCCATTACAGCCATGTTGCACCATTCAAATCATCCCATGTAAGCTTCTGTCCTGCATTGACCTTGGCAGCAATCCTGTCCTTAGCACTTGGTCCTGCAAGAATTATTGAACGATAATATGTTGTAAGATTATCTGTAAATGCTTCCTCCGTTCCGTCATTCCAGTCCTTGGCATTAAGAGAATCCTTGTTAATAGCTTTTCTCTGTGCAGTAAGCAGAACATCACAGTCATCATCATATGTAACATAAGTTCCGCCAGAAATAAATCCTGCATCTGCTGTTCCGGCACTTAAAGCTTCTCCTACTGCACTGTAAGAAGTTCCTACTGTAATCTCAACATTGCCTACATTATACCCCTGTGTAGCAAGTTCATCTTTAATCATGCCGCCAAGAGGCTCAAGTCCTGTAAGCAGCGTATCAGCATCCTGATACGGTGCAATCATTATTCTGAATGTATCAATATCCTTAGAATCTTCTTTAGTTGTATCTTTCCACAGCCTGTCAGCCCTGCTGATAATCCCATGCAAAATGTCGCTGTAAGTAACACAGCCATTCCTTTTTCAAATATTTTGTTAATTTCATTATTTTGTCTCTCTTCCAATTTCCTTTAACATATTCTTATCGCTTCTAATTGTAGCACATGCAACAGTAGTAAGCATATTACCTGTAATAGTAGCAGACGCACCAGACTGAAATGCCTTGATTCCGTCTCCTGTAAGAAGTGCTCTTCCTGCACCAAGTCTTATATCAGCCTCCGGGTTAATATATCTAAAGAATGCTATTGTTCTTAATATCTCAGGCTCAGTAAGTCTTCTCTCATTCTCAAGAGGTGTACCCTTAATTGGCATAAGTGCATTAAGAGGAATAGAGTCAACTCCGACTTCCGCAAGACTTATTGCCATATCAAGTCTGTCTTCCCAGTCTTCGCCCATTCCTATTATACCACCTGAACATGCCCACATACCTTCTGCTTTACAAGCTTTAAAGTTTCAATCTTCATATCATATGTATGTGTAGTACATATATTAGGGAAATTTCTTCTTGAAGTCTCAATATTATGGTGATAACTTGTAACACCTGCTTCATGAAGTCTGTGAAGCTGCTCAGCATTAAGAAATCCCATAGATGCACACAGCTCAATATCACATTCTTTATTCATAGTCTCATAAGCATGAACAGCCTTTTCAAACTCCTCACCAGTAGAGCTTTTCCAGCCGTAACAATCGAAAACGATCAACACCTTCTGACTCATTCAGCTTACATGCCTTTACAATATCCTCTTCTGGAAGAAAATCATATACCTCACAGTCAGTGTGATTGTGTGCTGACTGTGCACAGTACTACAATCCTCTGGACATTTGCCGCTTCTTCCATTAATTATAGAACATAAGTCAACCTTATCTCCAACAAAATGCTTTCTTATTCTGTCTGCCTTCACAAAGTTCATCCAAATCGCAATCCAGAAAAATGTTAAATCATCCTGTCTTGTAATTCTTCTTCCATTAATAATCTCTTCAGCCAGTTCTAATGGTGTCATATATATATACCTCTTTTTAAAATTTTTTATTTGATTATAGAACTGAAAATGCGAATGTCAACAAGTTGCATCTTCCAGTTGACATTCGCTATATGTAATTACCCGCTGATATTCTTTATCTCTTACCTATATCTGCCATATCATGTATAACATCAGATATATTCTCTACAGTTGAGGTTATTCTGTTATTAAGATCTGTACAGCTCTTAGCAAGCTTCCTACCTCTAATGCTACAACTGAAAAGCCTTTTCCCGCCTCGCCAGCTCTTGCAGCCTCAATAGATGCATTAAGTGCAAGAATATTCTGCTTCCTCTGGATACCATCAAGCTGCTTGGTATTCTCCTTAATATCTCTCACATACTCTTCGCAGCTCTCAACACCACCTGTAAGCTTTGTAATCAATTGTCCATTGTACTTAGAATTATATTCTGAATTAATAAAATTATTAAGTACTGCTCCTAGCAGGTTAGCTGCTGCATTAATCTCCGTCTCTGTTCTTACTGTAACTTTTCCTAACGCCTCAATATACTCATCCTCATTAATACCCAGTTCTCTTGCAACGCCTCTGAATTTCTCTTCATCTGGATGCTCAGGTAAAACCTGACCTCCGATTACAGAGCCAAGCACTGTACCATCGCTTAACTTAAGCGGAATACCAAAATCCACAAGTCCAGCATGGCAATGATATACACCTTGTCCTTCAGCATCACATTTTTCACATCTTCTGCATCCTTCCTTACTTCCTCTGGTAAGCTTCATACAGAAATCTGTAAAGTTGTAACATTCGGAAATATACTTCCCATCAGCTCCAACTGCAACCGTAGCTAATCCTGTTGCCACAGCCCAGTCAGACATAATTGATTCAAATTTCTCCATATCAGCAAAATCTTGAATCTTCATGCTAAACCACCTCTTTTCAATTGTTACATGTATTGATTGAATAAATTTTAACAAATAAGACCTCTAAAGTCAATGAATATGAGTAATTAGCAACATTTTATGTACTGGCTCTGTATTAATGATGGAACAGTCTCATTCCTGTAAAGCACATAGCCATTCCACGCTTATTGGCTGTTTCAATAACCTGATCATCTCTTACAGAACCACCAGGCTGTGCTACATACTTAACGCCTGACTTATATGCTCTTTCTATATTATCTCCAAATGGGAAGAATGCATCTGAACCGATTGTTACATCAGTATTGCCTGCTAGCCATTCCTTCTTTTCCTCTGTTGTAAATACAGATGGTTTCTCTGTGAATACTCTCTCCCAGTCATTGAGAATATCTTCATACTCATCACCAATATAAAGGTCAATTGCATTATCTCTGTCAGCACGGCCTACGCCTTCCTTAAATGGAAGATTAAGGTTTGGATTCTGGCGGAGATACCAGTTATCTGCCTTCTGTCCTGCAAGTCTTGTACAATGGATTCTTGACTGCTGTCCTGCTCCGATACCGATTGCCTGTCCATTCTTAACATAGCATACAGAATTAGACTGTGTATACTTAAGTGTTATAAGTGCAATAATCATATCAATCTTAGCTGATTCAGGAATTTCCTTGTTCTCTGTTACAACATTTGATAAAAGCTCCTTATCAATAACGAACTCATTTCTTCCCTGCTCAAATGTTACGCCAAACACCTGCTTTCTCTCGATTGGTTCAGGCTTATACTCAGGGTCAATCTTAATGATATTATAATTACCCTTCTTCTTAGACTTTAATATCTCAAGTGCCTCCGGTTCGCCAGAGTGCAACAATACCATCTGAAACCTCATGCTGGATAAGCTTTGCTGTAGCAACATCACATACATCTGATAATGATATGAAATCACCGAAGATGACATTCTGTCTGCGCCTCTTGCTCTTGCATACGCACATGCGATTGGGCTTAATTCTCCGATTGCTTCATCAACCCATAAATCTTCTTCTCGACATCTGTAAGAGGAAGTCCTACTGCTGCACCTGCTGGAGATACATGCTTGAAAGATGTAGCTGCTGGAAGTCCTGTAGCCTTCTTTAATTCCTTAACAAGCTGGTATCCGTTAAATGCATCAAGAAAAATTAATATATCCTGGTCTGCCGTTAAGAATCTCTACAGGAAGGTCACTTCCGTCTTCCATAAATATTCTTGAAGGCTTCTGATTAGGGTTGCATCCGTATTTTAACTGAAATTCGTTCATATTCTTTCTCCTTAATTACTTTACATTCTTGTTAATAATTCTTGTTTCGTATTCACCTGTAGCAATATCAATATATCTTACAAAAGTGAAACCTTGTTATCTGCATTAAGATTATCCCAGATCATCTGTGTGAATTCTTCAATATCAATATCTTAACCCATGTAGGTTCTCCCTCATAGCTTGGTGTGATATGTCAGGATTACCATTATGGCTCTTTAATATTGACATTGCATATGAATATTCATTATTCTCAATATGAAGCACACTTGAAATTTTGGTGTATAGTTAGGTGCATCATGCTCATATTTTCTTACTCTTAAAGATTCTTCAAATGTTTTTCCTTCTGAAAGGCCATCATAAACCGTATCAGTCTGGTCTCCATTAGTAACTATAGTATTATTGCCAAGTACTCTTACAGGGCATAGATAATAAGCTCTGGTGCAACTAAAAGTGTTGATGGGTCAAAAGCTTCTGTTCTGATACCCTCTCCGTCCTGTACAAATACACGGTTACGGCTGCTCTCGCTTCTTCCCATAATAAAGTAAGCTGAAACTGCCTTCTTACCATCCTCTGACATACCGGCAACAATTCCTCTGCCCGGATAAGCACATCCTGATAATTCCTCTGAAAGGTTCTTAATTGTCATAACTGACCTCCTGTTAAATGTGATGACTGCGTTCGCTCCTCATGGTTCTTTCGCGGTAGCGAAGATGCCAGAATTTCATTCTGGCATTGTCGCGGTGCTCCTCGAATATCCGTGAAAAATCCCCAATCCATGCAAGCATGATTGTGAATTTTCACTCCTATCCTCATCGCTACTCGCGCAAAAACCGCCTATCTGGGAACGCAGCTTATAGCTTAACGTTGCCCAGGCGGTCGGCTTTTCTTAATATAAACTGTACTCCTGTGGGTTATCCCACAATGCCCATAAGGCATCTTCCGCCAGTTGTACAGCACTTATTAATAACATACAACAAAATATGTTAAATTGCAACACCATTCTTCTTAAGAAGTTCTCTTGCTGATTCAACTGAATCAACACCTGTTGCATTCTTAATTGGTGCAAATTCTTTTCTCTTACTACCTCGAATGGCAGGCAACTGTCAAGCTCATGAATCATATCAAGAACAAGACCCTCAAACTTATATCCATTAGGCTTTCCGGCTTAACAAGATCACCATTCGCATCAATATATGGAATCTTCTTCTCAACAATATGTAAAGGAAGATTCTTTCCAACAATTCTTTCAAGATCAGAAACCCTGAACAGATAGTTAAGAATAACTCCAAAATTATATGCAGGGTCGCCTTTTGCATTCTTAGCATCCATCATCTCTTTAGTAAGTTCATAATACTCAACAATAGAAGGCTTGCCATCTTCAAGGCACATAACACCTACCTTCTCATCAGGGGCTGCTTTTCTTACAACCTTAGAACCAACTGCACAATGCTTTTCAATTGTAGCACCGATAAATACAGGGTCTGCAATTCTCTGAAGGACATTGTCAACAGAATACATTCAGCCACTCAATGCCGTTATTCTCAGAACCTCTGTTAATCCAGCCTTCTTTAAAGATATATACCAGCCGCCATTACCATTAGGTGATGTAGCCATTCTTCCCTTTTCTTCAAGGTATATCTTACCTTCATAATCAGTAGCTGCTGCCATCTCCTGCTTAAAGAAATGTACATATTCACTCTTATATCCAAAGAAATCCTTTTCTTCAAAGAAAGAAACTGTAGCATCATTATTCTTCTCACTTGTCATAACAAATAAATGTATATAAGTTCCTGTTTCCTTAACAACATCCATAAGATTATTAATAAGGCACTCGAATATATAAAGTTCCTTGTTAACACCTACATTATACATTCCTTAGGATTATCAGAACCAAGTCTTGTTCCCATTCCACCTGCAAGAAGAATTGCTCCAACCTTTCCGGCCTTAATTGCTTCTACACCTGTATTCTTAAATGTATCATAGTCTGCTTCTATCTCATCAAGTTCCATTGCATCAAGAGGTGTAATTTCACCTTTCTTAACAAGCTCAGACTTATGTTCAATTGCCGATAAAACTTCCATATCAGTCTTATCAATCTGTAGAAGTGCTACCTTCTCATCATCTGATAATTCATCATAATATCTTAATATCTGTTCCTGACCGTACTTTGAAGCTTAAGCTTTGCTTCTTCTAAATTCACTCTAATTTCCTCACTTATCTAATAGCTTATTGTCTGACGACATCTTCATAATTCTAACACATTAATAGTTTCCAAGCAACTTAATTGACTCAGCTTCCTCTTCAATACCTCTTAATGCATTCATAACTCTTGGATCATCAATATTACCTGTAAAATCAACAAAGAAACGGAAATTCCATCTCTTTCCCTCTACATTACCCTCAATTGGTCTTGATTCAATCTTATTCATATTAAGACCATTATATATAATATGACTTAAAAGATTATATAGAGTGCCTGCTTCATTAGCTGTTTCAAACACAATACTCATCTTCTGTGCATTCTTAACAAACTTTCTTGTATTAGTAACAATAACAAATCTTGTTGTATTGCCCTCCTGTCTGTAATTCCAGACTTTAAGATATCAAGACCATAAAGCTCTGCTGCTTCCTTACTCGCAATGGCAACATGAGTCTTATTATGCTCCTGAAAATCATCTTTGCTGCAAGTGCTGTATTAGCTTGACTGATTCTCTGCCAGTCCTTGTGAGTATCTAAGAATCTGTCACACTGCATAAGTCCCTGTGGATGTGAATATACAGCAGTTACATTTTCAAGGTCAGTTCCGAAGTCCAAGTAACAAATGTTCAATTTTAACATAAGTTTCTGCTATTATGTAATTATTATATTCCTGTAACAAATCATACACATCAGCAACAATTCCGGCATTGGAATTCTCTATAGGAAGAACCGCATAATCAGCTTTCCCCTGCTTAACTGCTTCCATGCACTCTCTCCATGTAGGAACATTGAAATTATCAACATCCTTGCCAAAGAAATTAATCATGGCAGCATATGAATATGCACCGGAACCCCTGATATACTACCTTGCAATTCTTTTATTAATCTCATCAATAGCCTCATATGGCTCTCTTAAAGTCTGTCCCATTTTTCAAGAAGCATATACTGATTTTCTTGAGTTAGCCATAATCTGTGCAAACAGGTCATCAATAGCATGCACATTATCAGGATTCTTAACAAGCTTCTTGACAGATTCTAACTTAGCTTTCTCGTGCCGGATCAAGAACCTTCTTTCCTGTCTCAATCTTATATTCTGCAACCTCAGTTGTCAGTTTCATTCTCTCTTCAAACAGTTCTACAAGCTGACTGTCGATTTTATCAATATTATTTCGTATTTCATTAAGGTCTAACATATACTTCTCCTCTTTAAAGCGATGTATTATTCTTATTGTATCACATTTTTAATGATATGCAATAAATGTACTTTATGTTATACTTAAGAAAATGTTCTTAAATAATGTACATAAGGGAGTAGTGATAACATATGAAAAAAGCCATCACAATAAGTGTAATAACCATTATAGGATTATTACTTGCAGTATTAATATTTCTATCTATACGAAGCAGCCGCCTCGTATACAACAATGACAATGCTATTGGCAATTCGGCAGGTAACCTCAATAACGGGGGTTTGTTCTGCGAGTACAATGACAAAATATATTTTGCCAATCCATACGATTATAACAAATTATATGTAATGAATTCAGACTGCACTAATGCCATGAAATTAAATGATGACAGTGTCGCATCCATCAATGTCTGTGGCAGTTACATATATTATGTCAAGAATAATTTCAAGCAGGAAACCATTGGAACAATATTCAGGGGACAGCTATTCGGTGTTTACCGCTGTGACCTAAACGGCGAGTCATTGAAAGCATTATACGACAGTCTTTCCGGAACAATAGCCTTATCTGGTAACTCGTTATATTACCAGCATTATAGTGATACAACGCCTCTGGCTTTCCATAAAGTAGACATTGCAGGAAAGAAGGATACCAAAATTTCTGACACACCTTACTCACCTGCGTGCGTCCATAACGGAACAATATATTTTTCTGATCCTGTCGGAAAACACAACATATTAAGTTACGATACCAAAACTGATAAAACCTCTGTATTATATGATTGCAATTCATATCTTGCAGATGTTGAGAACGGCTATGCATATTATATTGACTTAAGTAAAAACTATTCACTTGTAAGACTTAATACATCTAACAAAACTCTTGAATTATTGTATGGAGAAAAAGGAAACAAAGTCGTTAATTATAATGTGTATGGAAACAAAATATTTTTCCAGGTAGAAAGCACAGATGGAATGACAGGCCTTTACAGGATGAATATTGATGGAACACAGATTGAAACTATTGCTATAGGCAATATTACCAACATTCACTGCACATCAAAATACACATTTTTCCAGTATTATGAAGATCAGGGAGTCCTTTACAGAGTAAGCACAAGTGGTGCTGATACATCTGTTGAACAGATTACTATCAAATAACATTTTTATAAATATCATATAAAATAATGCCCCGCACTTTCAAATCAGTGCAGGGCATTTATTATATCTTACTCTTCAGTTTTCTCTTCTTCAATCTTAATTGAAAGCTCATCAAGCTGCTTAGCATCTACAACATCAGGTGCATTAGTAAGGAGACAAGATGCATCCTTTACCTTAGGGAAGGCAATAACATCTCTGATTGAATCTCTCTTAGCCATAAGCATTACAAGTCTGTCAAGACCATAAGCAAGTCCTGCATGTGGAGGAACACCATACTTGAATGCGTCAAGCAGGAATCCAAACTTTTCATTAGCAACTTCATCTGTAAGTCCAAGTGCCTTGAACATTCTGCTCTGAACATCAGCCTGATGGATTCTTACTGAACCACCACCGATTTCTGTTCCGTTAAGAACAATATCATAAGCCTTTGCACGAACTGCACCAGGATTAGTCTCAAGCATATCAAGATCCTCATCCATAGGCATTGTGAATGGATGATGCATAGCAACATATCTTTCTTCTTCATCTGACCATTCAAACTGTGGAAACTCTGTTACCCATAAGAACTTATAATCAGACTTATCAAGAAGTCCCATCTGATCAGCAAGTTCTACTCTTAAAGCACCTAGTACATTCCATACAATCTTATTTCTGTCAGCAGCGAATAAAAGAAGATCCCCTGCTTCACCATCCATAGCCTTAACAAGGGCATTCATCTGATCCTCTGTCATAAACTTTGCAAATGATGACTTATATGAACCATCTTCGTGAATTGCAATATAAGCAAGACCTTTTGCACCATATCCCTTAGCAAAATCAACAAGTGCATCAATCTTCTTACGAGGCATGCTTCCCTGTCCCTTTGCGTTAATTCCTCTTACAGAACCGCCATTCTCAAGTGCTCCTGTAAATACTCCGAATCCGCAGTCCTTAACAATATCTGATACATTCTGTAATTCCATACCGAATCTTAAATCTGGTTTATCTGAACCGAATCTGTCCATAGCTTCCTGCCATGTCATTCTCTGGATTGGAAGCTGCACATCTACATCAAGAACTTCTTTAAAAAGGTATGCAAGAAGTCTTTCATTAACATCGATTACATCATCAACATCAACGAATGATAATTCCATATCAATCTGTGTGAATTCAGGCTGTCTGTCTGCTCTTAAGTCCTCATCTCTGAAGCATCTTGCAATCTGCATATATCTGTCATAGCCAGAACACATAAGCATCTGCTTAAAGAGCTGTGGTGACTGTGGAAGCGCATAAAACTTACCTGGATGAATACGGCTTGGTACAAGATAATCTCTTGCTCCCTCTGGTGTAGACTTGGTAAGCATAGGTGTTTCAATCTCTAAAAAGCCTTCATTTGCAAGAAATGCTCTTGTAAGAGTTGCAACCTTGCTTCTCATAATAATATTAGACTGGATATCAGGTCTTCTAAGATCAAGACATCTGTACTTAAGTCTGATATCTTCCTTAGTCTGGATATTTTCCTCTATTGGGAATGGAGGTGTCTCTGACTCTGAAAGAATTCTTAAAGTCTTTGCAGCAATCTCAATGTCACCTGTCTTTAAATTCTCATTAACAGCACCACTTCTCTTAATAACTTCACCCTCAACAGCGATTACAAATTCATTACGAAGTGTATATGCCTTGTCGAAGCCTTCCTTGCCAATTATATTTTCATCAAAAAGAATCTGGAGAATTCCACTCCTGTCTCTTAAATCAACAAAAATAAGTGAACCAAGATTTCTTCTCTTGGCAACCCACCCCATTACAGTAACCTTCTTACCAATATCAGCCGATGAAACCTCTGTACATCTGTGCGATCTCTTTAAGCCAACCATTGACTCTGCCATCTTACTTTACCTCTTTCCTGTAATTAAATACTAATCTGCGAAGGATAGAATATCTTCAAGACTAAGACTATCTAAATCTATCTTACTATTTCTTATTATCTCAAATGTTTCTTCCTCGTGAATCATTCGCTGAAACTCAATAAATACTCTCATATCAAGATTCTTAATCTCTTCAATAAGAATATTCACAGCCGTATCAATGTCAAATGCTTTCCTATACGGCCGGTCAGATATCAGCGCAGCAAATTCATCTGTCACCTTAAGAATTCTTGCACCCAGTGGAATATCTGTTCCTTTAAGATTATCAGGATAGCCACTTCCATCGTAGCACTCATGGTGATAGAGAACAACTTTCATTATATTATCTGAATAATCATAATTTTTCAATACATCAAAGCTGATTTTAGAGTGCATTCTCATATATTTCATCTCTTCGACTGATAATTCGCCAGAATTTCTGCCATATAAGTATTCTGATAATTTAAGTTTTCCAATATCATGCAACATTCCGGCAATCTTGAGTTCATAGCATTCCGTTCATCAAGCTTAAGTCTCTTAGCAAGCATATATGTAAGATTTGCCACAAGAATCCCATGTTCTATACCACTCTTATAATCATTAAAAATATATTGCAAATGTTCATTCTCATTAATGTCCGTACTACGTCCCATAAGTAATCTCCTGCTGCCAGTATAATATTTATCAACAAATTCATTAGCAGGAAGTGGTCTGTCAAAATAAAAGCCCTGAATAACATCGCAGCCATAAGAAACAACTGTGTCGAGATCCTCTTTAGTCTCAACTCCCTCAAATACAAGTTCATATTCTACCATCTTAAGCATCTTAATCAGTGACTTTATAACTTGTCTTCCTTTATCGCTCTTTAATGACCTACTCAAATACTCTGTCAAACTTAATAACATCAGCAGGAATATTAGCAATCTGATTTAATGACGAATAACCCGAACCAAAATCATCAACATTAATCTTAAATCCCTTTACCCTTAATGCATTAATAACATCAATCATAGCATCCAGTGCATCAATAAATGTCGTTTCAAGTATCTCAAGTTCAATAAGCGCTGAATCAATCTGATACTTATCCTGCAACTGAAGCATATATTTTAACAAATCTTCACTTGTAAATCTCTGCCTTGATATATTAACCGAGACAGGAACAGGCTTAATTCCCTTATCAATGCATTGTCTATGGAAAGCAAGGTTTTATCAAGCATAATCATCAAGCTTTTCAATCATTCCTGTATGTTCAAGTACCGGAACAAATCTGGCTGGTGAAACAAGCTCACCTGCTCTTGTCTTCATTCTTACAAGTGCCTCTGCACCTGCAACACAATTATGCGATACTGATATCTTAGGCTGAAGGAAAATTTCTATTCTTTTCTTCCTCACACGCTCTCACAAATTCATTAGACATATCCATATGTTCAAGGTATTCATTACAGTTATCTTCAGAATATACACACAACATGGATATCAAATCTTCCTTTAGTTGATTTCTTTGCAAGATTACCACGGTCAACTGCCATACGTACATCAAGTGACGGATCGTCATAAAAATACAATCCAACATAAACATGCTGATACACAAGAGGATATCTTTCTGACAATTCTTTCTCAAAATGCGATTCTTTCTTGTAATATATCCTACTACATCTTCATCCGTCATATTATCAACTTTATAAGCACCCTGAACTGGTCAAATCCAATTCCGTGAGCAGCTAGGCACAGTGGTTCATTAATAAAATAATAATCCGCTATGTCCTGCATTACTTTATCACCCTCATCCATACCGTAAAAATCATTAATGTACTTAAAATTACTTATGTCCAGAGCCAATAGAACAACACTATGTTCATTAGTGTTCACAATCTCACGCACTTTATTATTAAACACATTATGCCCTGCCATCCCAAGATAACAGCCTCCCATAACGATTCCCTCCTCATATACATCCGTACTTTCAATATAATAGAATTATATCACAATACCAATAGCAAATCCACCTGTTATTAATATATATAATTCAAATCACTTTAAAATCAATTATTAACGCCATGATGTGACATTGGTGTGGTTGATGTCATAGGTAAAATGTATACCCTTCTGATAAGCCCCATTGTATTATTTCTTCAACCGCATCCACACTGAACTTTTATATCATGCTGTAAAACTACTGATACATTATTACTTTTAATTCTTCTATAACATTAGCCACAACCTGTGATGTGCTTGTTGTTCCACCTGCATCACCACTCGATACATTCCAGTCACAATATCTGACCACGTTCCTCAACAGCACATACAAGCTGGCTCATTATGCCATAGCAGTATTTCTTACTTATTGTGTTACTAGAACCACCTTAAATCTTACAAGATCTGCTGCTTTTCCAGTCTGTGCAGTTATAATACTATTCATCTCGTCAAAATCTGCAAAATATGCATCTACACTCTGATATATCTTTGCATAATCATGTGATGCTGAATGTATTGCAACAGTATGCCCCGCTGTGCTTCTTGTGCAATAAGATTCTGATAATCAGGTTTTCCATTTGTCACAAAAAATGTTGCCTTCACATTATATCGGTCAAGTATATCAAGCAGCTTTTCTGTATATATGCAGCCATCATCAAAGTCAGATAAACAACTTTATCACCCGGATTAACTGCATCATCTGACATTGGTGCACCTTTCACAGTTCTTGCACTTCAGATTCGTTACCACAATTATCAGATACATTGTATGTTACTGTATATTTTCCTGCATTAGCTGTATCAACATTCCCAGATACTGATACCTTGTCAGTTACATCTCCATCACACATATCCACAGCTATATACCCTATTCACTATATGTATCTCCCATCCTGATATAATACACCTCACCACCAGTAAGTGATATCTGTGGTGCTGTAGTATCTTCTACATGTATAACACGTTCTGTAAATGCTTCATTACCAGAAGAATCTTTAACTGAATATACAATTGTAGTATCCCTGTTGTATATATATCAACCTCCGCAGAAGTCTCCACTTTATCTGTAATATCACCATCATAATTATCAACTGCAGAAAATCCTGCTTCTTCATAATTACTTCCAGCTTCTAAGGTAATCTCTGTATCTCCTGAAAGACTGATAACAGGTGCCTGTATCCACAACTTTTACTGCTACTTTTCTAGAAATATGTTTCTTCTTTCTTGACGCAACAATCTTAATGTCATACTTTCCAAGCTTTGTGACATCAACATTTCCCTCAATCTCTATATTTGTCTTATTATCTTTCTTTCTAAGTACATTCTTCTTAATAGTTTCATTAATATCCGCTTCATCATCGGTACTTCCATACTCAACAACTAAAGTATCAGGGCATGACACCGCCAGACTGTTCTCCTAACAGATCTGATGATAAATATTATCACCAGCACCATAAGAACTGTAACAGAACCTGCCATTAAATATTTAACCCATCTATTATTCATAAACATACCAACTTTCTCATTTGAACATAATATTGTATGGGTATTATACTTTAATGCATAATAAGCCAGTAGAAACATTAATAAAATTAAACTATTTCTATAATTCTCCCCATTTTTGCATTGGTTCTGTGAGATATTGATATAACAGTCCTGTTCTTGCTTACCCTGTTTAATGCATCAAGCACATTTTTCTCAGTATCAGCATCAAGATTAGCTGTTATCTCATCTAGCAGAAGCAGTTCAGGCTTTGCTGCCGCAGCCCTTGCAATTGACAATAACTGCCACTGTCCCTGTGAGAAATCTTCTGGCTTGCATATGGTATCATAGCCGTTCTCAAGCTCCATGATTGCATCATGAAGACCTGCTGTCTTAGCTGCTTCAATTACATCTTCATCAGTAATCAATGTATCATACAGTGTAATCTGGTCTTTGACAGTTCCAGGAACCATATGGAAAGTCTGCTCGACATATCCATATATTCTCCTCTTTCACTATCTGGAATGGCTGTCGCCTTCTGACCTGCAATCAATACGCTCCCATTATCTGGATCATAAAGCCCAAGAAGGAGCTTAAATATTGTACTCTTTCCTGCACCTGTTCTTCCTGACAGAGTAACCTGCTCGCCTTTTTTAATGCTAAAGCTTAAGTTCTCCACAACATTTTTATCATCATCATAAGAAAATGTTACATTGTTGAAGTCAACAAGCACATCACTGTCAGCTGCCATGGCAGTATTCTCTACGATGTATAAATCCTTCTTAACTGAGAATTCATCCAGCTCGAAAAATTCATTAATCCTGTGTACTCCGGCTATTGCTGACTGTATAGTCTGAATCTCCATGCCAAGATTCTCAACAGGAGCAAATATCTGTGAAATATAATTAATTACCGCAACTGCTGTACCTGCTGACATGCCAAAAAATGTAAGCACTGACTGGTTATCTGATGCTGAAAAAAGCATAACCACAGCAACAACAATAGCATTGAGAATAAGGATTACCGGTGAATATAAAGCATCATAAAAATTATTTTTTTCAATTGCTGTGTAGCTTTCACATATATATTCATCATATCTTTGTGCCATATAATTTTCTTTGCCAAGTGTATGTATTGTTCTTATATTATGAAGAGTTTCCGGAACGTGTCCTGATGCCCTTCCAACAGCTCTTCTGTTCTCAATCTGTGCTGCCAGCATATTTTTCTGAATAATTCTTGTGAATACAAACAGGAAAGGAAGAATAACGAGAAGCACAATGGCAAGTCCTTTATTCTTAAACCATATAACAGCAACAATACTTATTATCTTGCAGGCATCAGCAAACATACTGATAATTCCTGATGTAAACAGATTCTCAACTGTATCAGCATCACCAACGAATCTTGAAACAACAGTTCCAGGTTCCTGACTTGTAAGACCACTTGTTGTAAGACAGCTGTACTTATACATCAACGCACTTCTTAATGAGTGTGTAATCTTTTGTCCGAATACTGTAAGAAAAGTTTCTCTTGCGCTCTCCATAAGACCTGTTATAAGAAGAAATCCGAAATACATAAGAACCATATAAAATGTGGGCATTGTACCTGATGTAATTGTATCAATAATCTTTGCAAGAATAAGTGGTGGAAACAGTGCCATTACGATTGCACCAACAACAGTAATTGCAATTCCTGCTGTAAGCAGCCACTTTTCTTTTATTGTGTTCAATATAACTTTGCCAACACTTTTATTCTTCATCAGATGCGCCTCCATTCTGTTCATTATAAAGAACCGCATACTGTGGGCATTTATTCATAATCTCATCATGTGTACCGGCTATGGTTTTTCCGTTCTCCATCCATATAACCTTATCCATCTGTGGGAACAGATATAATCTGTGTGAAATAAGAATCACAACACAATCCTTGGTGTATTCTTTAAGATTAGCAAATACTTTTCTTTCAGTATCCTTATCAAGTGCTGAAAATGGATCATCTAATATAATTAACGGCTTCTTATGGCAGAGTGTTCTGGCAAGTGCAAGTCTCTGTGCCTGTCCTCCTGACAATCTCACGCCAGTATTACCAACATAAGTTTCCTGTCCGTTTTCCATCTCATTTACTTCTTCGTCAAAACACACTGCCTTAAGAAGCTTATCCACATTCTCATCATCACCCATCAGAATATTATTCTTAACTGTATCGTTAAACAATTCCGGATCATGTCCAAGATATGCTACAAGCCCTGCTTTTTTTGCATCATCGAGTTCTGAAAGTTCATTGCCGGCAATCTTAATGCTTCCTTTATATGGATATTCGCATAAAAACACCTTTCCAAAAGTTGATTTGCCACAGGCAACAGAACCTGTAACGCCAATAATGTTGCCTTTTTCTGCTTCAAATGTTACATCTTCGAATATATCAGGACCTCCCGGATAAGCAAATGTAAGCCCTTTTACTTCAAGTGTTCCACACTTCACACTGTTATCTGCATTTTCATAATTCTCATGCTTCATAAGCGGTTTAATTCTCTTCCATGACACCTGTGCCTTATGTACTGCATTAAACAGCTTTGCTGCATGTGAGGACTTCTCAGAAAGCTTTGCAAAACATGATACAAATGTAGCTAAAGCCGCAATATCCCAGCTCTTCCAGCCTGTTCCCAGAACATTCCTGCTTCCAAAATATAATATAAATATAACTCCGCCAAGTGCTATAACCTTGTATATCGGAGGAAATGCTGTTCCCCATATATTCGCCCTGACTGCTGATTTTTCATAAGCTGTAAGATTATCTTCATAAGCCTGTTTTCTTTCCTGCTCGCACCCATATACACGGTATGTAACTGCATTTTCTGCTCTGTCAAGCGTTGCAGTGCTAAGTCTTCCTGACTGTACCTTGTATTCTGCACCTGTCTTTTGTACAACAACCTTCATCTTCTCTGCAATGATATAAGATATAGGCGGGAATATCATACATATAAGTCCAAGTCTCCAGTCATAGAAAAGAAGCATTCCTGCATATGCTGCAATTGCAACACCCGTATCAAATATCTCAGTCGTGAACTTTCTCATCCCTTCAGCACAGTCGTCAACATCCAGGATAGCTTTAGTAAGAATATCTCCTGCGCCTTCCTCCTGTAACTGTGGTCTGCTCTTATGTACAAGGCTGTTATACAGAACCTCTTTCATGTTCTTATTAACATTATTAGCGAATCTTCTTACATAGAATCTTTTTATATACCTTGATATCTGCACTACTGCAATGGCAATTACATAACATAACACAAGAATAAGCATATCTGTAAATGTTGATTTACCGCCAAGTATATTAACAAGACAGCCTGTCATTCGTCCTTCAAACCACGGACCTGCAAGAAGTCCGAGGTTATATATAAGACCGGATATTGTTATTGTCAGAAGTATATGCCATTGTGATTTAAAATAATATGATACCCTGTCGGTCATAACATTATTCTTTCCTGTGTTACTCATCTTCATTATCCTCTGTTTATCTTCGTTATCTTTCTTTTAAAGTCAATTACATTAACACATTATTGTGACAGTCCGTTACTAATATATATATTTTTTACATTTTCGAGTGCTTCCTTAAACAGCACATTATTAAACTGTGTGCTGTCTATATCTTTAATCACCTGTTCTGCTTTCTCATTTCTCCATTATTCACATACACCCTGTAATCAACAGCTTTTTATATGCAATTGCAAATGTATAATAATCTTGTGTATCTTTATCAATATCTTTGCCTATGCCTGTGTTATATTCTGTCTTTTCAAGAAGCCCTTCATAATTATTCTCTATAAAATCATTATAAAGACTGTCTTCTTCATAGCCCGACATCCTTCCCTTTCCCCTGAATACATCACCTGATATATCAGCAATACATGGGATTATAATAATCATCATAATTACACACAGCACATAAGCCAGAAGTGATATATTAAATTTCTTCTTTTTTCTCATTCAAAGCTCCTCCTTGTAATGAGTGTAAGTATATCTGCCTGTGACATATCAGGAAGTCCGGCTATGTCCTCATCTGTCAGATTGCAGTATGCCTTTAACAGTTCATGTGATTTTTCATATATATCATTTATATACTTAATGCTTTCTTTCGATACACTATGATACGATAAATTTAAACGTCTGCTGACAATATCTTCCATATCCGCAACTGCCCTTGAAATCGTATTCATATATTCGTCGCCATAATATGATGAATTATTCCTTTCCATCATACTTATTATACCTTTTCTTATATACACATAATCACCTGCGACATTGTAAAAATCATTCCATGCGTATTTATCATCATTATCCTTTATTGAACAATCTCCCACATAATCCATGCTGTACAGAGTTGCATAGTCTCCTGCTTCTAACAGAAGCTTTAGTTTTGTCTGGATTTCATCACTATGGGATGAATAATATTTCTGCTGATTTTTTCTTGCTATATCGTATCCAATCATTGAATTTTTACCAATAATAGCCAGTGTAAGTGCAGTCATTGTTATAACAAGAGCTGTTATTGGTGCAATATATTTCACAAACCATTTGCTGTTACCAATTACTTTGGAACGCGTGCTGTTAAACTTTTTATTATATTGTTCCATATCATCAATATGCTTCTTAAATTCCACATTTGGTGAGCCGCAATTAGGACAGAACTTCTGATTCATCTGTATGGGTGCGCCGCAATTATTACATTTCATCAGTTGTTCCCTCCTTCATTATATTTTTTATAAAATGACTCTTCGTAGCTCTTTCCAAGCTTGTAATCATAATAGCCATTCTGATACAATTCATTAAGCATATCATTAATTTCTTTGTCCGTCGCCTTTGCAACATTCTTAAGATAATTCTGTGCTTCTGCAACCCAGCCGTCCACAGTTTCTTTTTCTTCTGCCGTACAGCCCTCATACCTACGGTAATTATATCCGTTTTTATTATTAATGAAATATATCATGTCGAGTGACTCTTCAAAGCCTGTTCCAAACTGATAATCACTCAGTTTTTCGCCTTTTTGAACCATAATGTAGATGTCTGCCACCCTTTTATAATAATAATCATAAATATTAATAAAATTGTAATGACTCCACTTTTCCAAAACACTTGAACTACCCTTATAACTATCTGTCAGTTCTGAAATGCCTGCATAGTCCCGCTTTTCATATAATGAATTAAGTTCACCTATATTGTTATTGTACCAATCTAATGACTGGTGTATCTCTTTCCTGTTGTGTGAAGAATTATACATGCTCTTATATGAACCATATCCAAACATACTTCCGGCAAGAACTGCTGCCGCTATTGCCGCACATACTATACCTACACTTTTCATTGTACTTTTTATGATGTATTTTCTGCTATTCTTATCCAGCTTCTCCATTCCTTCATTCAGATTGTACAGGTCTTTCATGTACTTCTGTTCAGAATTCTCATACTGCATAGCACCACAATATGGGCATGCTGTCTCGTTATCTCCTATATCTGCTCCACAATTACTACATATCATAGCTATCCCCTTTTATCAGTTATTGTATTATGCAGAGGCTCCTTTATCCTGCATAATTATCTTTTATAATACTCTGCAATTGTACCAACTACAACATCCATCTGTAAAGGCTTCGACAGATGTGCATTCATTCCGGCTTCAACACATTTTCTGGCATCCTCTTCAAATGCATTGGCTGTCATTGCAATTATCGGAATCTCCACAGCATCAGGTCTTTCCATAGCTCTTATAGCTTTGGTCGCTACAATTCCGTCAAGCTTTGGCATCATAATATCCATAAGAATCACATCATATGTATGTGGTGCACACCTTGTAAATTCCCTGACAGCCTGCTCACCATCACTGACAACAGTAACATTAGCGCCTTCATCCATCAGAAGAGTCTGTGCAATCTCAGCATTAAGTTCATTATCCTCTGCTAACAGAATCTTAATTCCCGAAATATCATTACTGCTCTTTTCCTTATCGACCTTCGTTTCTTCAACTTTGCTTGCAATCTCGAAAGGAATTCTGATTACAAATGTTGAGCCTTCCCCTTCCTTGCTTGTGACACTAATTGTTCCATTCATTTTGTCAACCAGACTCTTAACAATAGCCATCCCAAGTCCTGTTCCCTGATAAACACTTCTGGCATCAGTCTTTTCCTGTACAAATGGTTCAAATATATGATCAAGAAATTCTTCACTCATGCCAATCCCTGTATCAGTAACAGTCCACTCATATGTAACAATTCCATCCTGTGTTCCAATACATTTAAAATATGTTGAAACCATTCCTCCTGCTTTATTATATTTGATGCAGTTAGCGTATATATTTAGAAATAACTGGCGTAAATGCAGAGGACTTCCGTATACATATGGATACATAACTTTTCCTGCCACCTTGTCATACTTAAGATTGACACCTGAATCTGAGGCACGCTGTTCAACTATAGTAATAATATCCTTTGCAAGCTTGTTAAGATCCACAATTTCTCTTGAAAGCTCAATCTGGCCATCCTCTAACTTACTCATCTGGAGAATGTCATTAATAAGTGATAAAAGATGATTAGCAGCTATTGACATTTTCTTTCTGTTAGTATTAATCATATCTGTATCTTCTTTATGGCTCTCATCAATTCTTAACAGTCCGATTATACCATTAAGCGGCGTCCTTATATCATGTGTCATTCTTGATAAGAAATCAGTCTTGGCAGCATTAGCCTTTTCCTCTCGGCGTACTGCCTCCTGTAGCTGTTCATTTTTTTCCTGCAGTGTCTTTGCATACTGCTGCTGCATTTCATACTGTTCACGCTCATATCCCTGAACCGTTTTCCAGCGCATCATATTAAGTACAAGTACAGCAAACATATAGGCAACAAATGTATACTGCATATTTCTTGGTGTTGTTTTAAAAACATTTCTTTCCGGCATATAAACATACACATAATAATCTCTCCCACGTTCCATAAGACCATAATTATGTGAACCCCACCTTCTGTTACTATCAGCATGTACTATTTTGCCACTTGCACCAGTCTCCTTTATCTTCTTAATAACATTATATTTATCAACATCTTCGCCAACCATACTGTCATCATTAGACGCTATTATCTGATTTCCCCTTGTAACAACAACCTTTCCATCTTCCCTGTCATCATAACCTGATAATATATGTGTAAATGAAAGATTGTAATTATTAACATACTCTGCTGGTGTGTGGTAATAAACAACAACTATCCCACTTGAATCCGGCATACCACATGCTGCAAGGTCAACATATGAACCATCTTCACAGTCAATTCTTGTTGCGTATGTTTTTTCAGTATTATCAACAACATCAATAAGTGCAGCACTGTCAAGATATTCGTTAAGCTCATCTGCACCATATTCATCTGTATATTCCTGTGCTATAAGATTACCTTTTGAATCCATGATTATAACTGCCGTCAGATAACATTCCTGCATATTCTTTTTGATAAATTCTTCTGTAAATATATCTTTATCTGAAAGGCTGCGCTCATATGTGATATTATGTTTTATCTGCTGCGCACTTTCAATTACCCTGAGCAGGCTCTTGGTTTCTGACGCAAGATTAAGTCTTGTAAAGCTGTTGCACTGTTCATTAATATAATGCGCAGTATCTGAAAGTGTTTCCTGTGTAGTTTTTATATCAACATTTACAGCAATAAAAAACACAATCATCATTATAAACAGGCCTGCTATAATCTCAATCGGCCATATTCTTTTTCTTTTCTTTCTGGTAATGGTATTATTTTCCATAACTGTCCACCTCCAGATATTTATCAGCATCAGGAATATATCTGCTGATTATCTTCTTCTCTGTACCATCATTTCTCATCTGGTTAAGAATTTCTGTAAGCTGCTTCTCAATACCACGGTCATCATTTTTGTCAAATGCTACTCCCAGTCCTACTGTCTCTAATGGTTCATCAAGAATTCTGAACTTAATATTATAATCTTCCATGTACTGGCATATTGCAGTTTCATGAGCTGCCAGAGCATCTGCATAGCCTTTGCTTAAAAAAGGATATATAAGTTCTCTCTTCTGCAAAGCTATTAATGACCTTATAGCCGGAATACGCTCATCTGTCTTGTTAAGAAATATCTTCTCAGGTCTCGTAGTAGTCTGTACTGCAATTGTCTTTCCTTCTAAATCTTCAAGAGAATATATATCACTTTCCATATCCACAGCAACAACCTGACGGCTGGTCATATAAGGTCCTGCCCATCTGTATTCATTCTCCCTGCCGTCCATGCTAAAGCTTCCCCATGCACAATCAATTGTTCTGTTAGCAAGAAGATTCTTCTTATCCTCCCAGTCAATATATATGAATCTGGCCTTATAGCCCATTCTTTTAAATGCTTCCGTAGCAAGCTCAACATCAATTCCGGTAGCATTGCCATCTGTATCAACATAATTATATGGCGGATAGTTATCACTTCCTATGACTATTTCCGGCAATCCAGCCTCATTATTGTGGCTGTCTGACCATTCTTTTTTCCCACAGCCATAAAAAGAAGCTGCATATATGCTTAGCATACATATTATAATCAAAAAGCTTTTAATCCTACGCACTTACTTTCCATCTCCTACATATTTATAAAATATGTTCTATTATAATACAAAAAGCTGCTGATTACTAATCACACTGACAGTTTTCGTTCGACATAATTCGACAATTTTTTATGGTCAGTTTTCATCTGTTCATAATCCAAATTATAATATTTAATTGACACATTTACACATATATATTAGTATAATGTTAATAAGAGGGAGTAGTTAGCATCGTATCCGATGCAATAGTAATCGTCATCACGCTGAACAGCCGGTTATTATTACAATTAACGAGACTTTTATCAATTCATTTTTGATGCGATAAAGGTCTCTTTTTATATTATTCCATTCCTTTATCGCAAGAAAGGAGCTTATTATGGAATATTTGTTGCTACTCATCGGTTTCGTGCTATTAATAAAAGGCGCGGATTTCTTCGTGGAGGGAAGTTCTTCCCTTGCCAAAATCCTTAAAGTACCAAGCGTTATCATCGGACTTACCATTGTTGCAATGGGAACCAGTGCCCCTGAGGCATCTGTTAGTATTAACGCTGCCCTATCTGGCAGTAATGACATTGCAATCAGCAATGTTGTTGGTTCTAACATATTTAATGGTCTTGTCGTTGTAGGTATCTGTGCATTTATCGCAGGATTTTCTACTAACCGTGACATTCTCAAGCGTGATATGCCTGTTAATATCATAATAACCGCTATCCTGTGCTTTATGTTTATTGATGGCAGACTTTCAAGAATTGAAGGCATTATTCTCCTTGCCGGAATGGCAGCTTACATCACATGCATGATAATATCAGCACTTAAAAACAGGGAAGAAGCTGAGGATTGTAAAATAATGCCTCTGCCTAAGAGTCTTCTTTATATTGCCGGTGGTCTTATAGCAGTAATATTCGGTGGTAATCTTGTTGTAGATAAAGCCTGTATCATAGCTGCCAACTTTGGTGTAAGCCAGAATTTCATAGGTCTTACAATAGTCGCAATCGGAACATCCCTGCCTGAGCTTGTAACTTCTATAGTTGCCACAAGGAAAGGTGACAGCGGACTCGCGCTTGGCAATGCAATCGGCTCTAACATATTTAATATATTATTTATCTTAGGTATGTCTGCTGCGATACAACCTCTTCACGTTCTTTCCGAATCACTTATTGACTGTATCATACTTCTTGCCAGTGGAATTGTATTATTTCTCTTCGCATTTACCAAGAAGACTATGAGCAGATTGGAAGGTGCTGCATGTATCCTTTTGTATGTGGGATATACGGCTTATCTTTTGTACGCTAAAAGGTATTTTAAATTAATTATATAAATAAATGCACCGTAAGTATATCTCTAACATACTTACGGTGCATTTGTTATAAATATGTTCTTTTCTTCTTTGACGCTTCTTTATAAACCTGCTCATCAGTACGCGCTGAAATAACAATTATTTTCATAACCTCATCGACATACTCTATCTTGTATACCACTCTTATTCCTATATCCCTAAACTTAATCTTCATCAAGTTAGTAAGATTAGTATTTTCTTTATTCCTAATGGCTTTCCATAACCGCCTTGACTTACAGGCAATGGATTCTTACTCACCTTTTTATCCCCTTAAGAACCTGAATCTGAACGGAATGGTCGAGCCTTTTCATATCCTTCTCTGCTTCCTGTAAAACTCAATCCCCATATCATTCGATATCAATATCCTCCGCATTTTCAAGCTCTTTTTCATCTATCCCAAGATTTCTCATAACATAATCCATAGAAACCGTTTCCTTATTGCCATTATCTTCAATACGCTTAGTAGCTTCAATCAGAAGATAATAATCCTCTTCAATCTCCGTTAGTCTTGTATATTCCTCTGGTGACAGAATAACTGCTGATGGCTGATTATTCTTCAAAACAATCAGCTCCTTTTCATCATGAAGTCTGTCAAATATCTTTGAAGCCTGACCTTTATTAAATTGAGAAATTGGAATCAGACATTGTAAAATATTAGTTATTATTGCCATTTACCACCTCCATATATTTTCTATATATAGAGTATTCTTTTTGTAAATATGTCAACAAATTTGTTGTAAAATTAATTGTTATTTCTTCTTTTAACAATCAGCCACGCAACCATTAACACAACTCCTGCAGCACTAACTAAAGCCCCTGCCACAGATACGGGTATCTCATCTTAATAACAGTTGTTCCCTTATTCACATACATAAGATTATTCCTATGTGTTATATCCGATGAAGAGCTGAATATATCGTGATATGCAAGTGTTGTATTAACATTATCATTATTAGATGTAATTGTAATCTCATTATTTCCGTATTCCACCTTTAAAGGAACTATCTTTCTGTCTGGAAGTTCCTCTGATGATATACCACTCATATTACTAAGCAACTGTCCAACAGATACGTCATCAGTCAGACTATAGAAATATGTAAGATTAAGGCCAGTCATTATAATATTGTCGTTCTTCACAGTCCCATAAAAATCAAGATTCAATCCATTATCATAAAAGTTCCCCACACAGTATCAAGTCCATCAAGATACACTGTATTCCATGTAGTATGTCCCTGAGGAAACATATCTGGATATATCGTTCCAATTCTTGTATCCATATCCGGATATCCATTGTGAAATGTTATCGAACTGCATGTTACGCCAAGAAAATTCTGACTGTGAGTACGCTTATCCTGCGGTATGCCATCGGCATATATAATCACCTTGACACCTGCTCTGCTTAGGCGTAGCACAAGGTCTTCTGCTGTTTCTTTATCATCATATGTAAAACCATTCAGGAACACCTCTTTATATCCCGCCAGTTCTTCATATGTGTAATCATTAAGATTAGCAGAATCTGCTGTTTCAACCGCAGGAACTGCATTGATATTGCTGCTGCCCCAGAGCCTATCGCAACTGCCCTGTAACTGCTGATAACTCCCCAGTTGTCAGGTGTTTCAATATGATAAAGAATATAATCATTGTTTTGTTCCACTTTCTTATATCCAACCGTATTCGCATCTGCTTCAAGATCATATAAAGAATTATTATATTGTTTAAGCAATGATTTTTCACAAGTACAGAATCATCCCCAGTTCTAAGCATCTGTCGAAGACATACAAGAAATCTCCTGTGCAAATGCTTTGTTAAGATTAACTATATTAGCAGATGTATTAGCAGCTTCTTCCTGCACCAAATGTAGCATCAACCGGATTGCCATAATCAGAAACCAGCCATGAACCGGTTGCCCCAGTATGCTCTCGTCCATCAGGGCAAGTCTCTGCTTTGTGACTGCCTGAGCACTTGAAATAAGAGTACTGTCCTGTCTTGCTGCCATTCTTTCCTGAACAGATATATCATTATGTTCACCAACAATAAGGCTTAAAGATGGTATAGTATCTACCACCAGTAAAACACAAAGCATCAAGACCAGAGTCTTCTTTAGCCTATCCCACATAAGAAAGCTCATAAGAATCATACATAATGCAATGGATATGAATCTTAACATCCATAAATACTGGCTTGGCAAGTGCTTCAAAACGGCATATGCTGATTTAGTTGTCATAAGCAGTATAATAAGCCCTGTTACAAAACCTGTTCTTGATTTCTTATATCCAAATAAAATGCCAAATACAATAACAACCAAAGTTGCAAATCCGAAATAAAAATATTCAAAACCTCTTGTTAATCTTTCAAAAGGATTAATTGTTATCCATAAATTCTGGAAGAAATTAGCCATATTTTCAGAATTATCAAGTGAAGTTATTCCACCTCTTAAGGACGCAACCAGCCATATTCCAAGCAGCATAAATCCAAAATCATTGATATTACAACATCAAGTACTGCCTTCTTTCTGCCCTTCTGTATCATATAAACAATTCCATATATAATCACAGCTATAGCCACCATTCCAGCATATCCAAGATGACACAATTCCATAAGTAAAATGTAAATACCATAAGCGGTATGTATCTTAATTTATGATTGTATAAATATTTATATACAGAATATATGAATACCGGCAAAATATCATACTGAGACTTCTGGCAAGATTTCCTTCTATAAATATTGCACACAGATTATTAGGCATAAAGAACCAGAGGAGTCCGATAAATGCTCCCAGATAAGGTCTGTTAAAGCCTCTTCCGATAAATGGCCATACACATGCGCCTAAAAACACACTCCTCCTATATAAATAAGATATGCACCAAACTGGCTTCCACCCGCAAGATACTGACAAAACGCCATAACATAAGCAGGAAATGGAGACCAATACCTTAAAATCTCCACGCCGTTATACCATGCAGGATCATATAAAGGATACCAGTTGCCCGATTTAATCGCATTATATACATAATCTCCTCTGTAGACATGATACATAGTATCTGAACCTGAAGGATATATTCCACTTGTCTTTACCAGCCAGACAACAAAACACGCTGTTGCAAAATACACGAATGGCATAAGAAACAGCAGGTAAATTGCTTTATTTTTCTTTTTCAACTTCTTCTCCAATCCGTCTTAACAACATCACTGCTTAACAATATCGTCCAGCACTGCGTCCATAACCTCTGATATTATCTTTTCATCAGCTTTCTTATTCAATATTGAATTACGTTCCTGCTCCGCTATATTTACAATGTAGCTTCTTGTAGGTGTTTCACTAGCCTCAACTCTTGTGAGCATGCCACCTGTCTTATATATAATCTTAAAAATTCTTCTGCAAAATAATCAGTAACATTCTCAAGTGTAGGCATCATTGAATCAAACGGCTCTGCTTCATTAAGAATCTTATTCTGATACTGTTCAAGGAACTGCGAAATTCCATGTTCAAATATATTGAATTCAACAAATAAATTTCTTGAAAACTTAATATCCAGTGCAAACTCCATGTATGTGGGTGAGTTTCACCTTTAACCTCATTAATGATAATATAATGTCTCATATTAAGGTAAAATTTCAGTCTGTATTCCTGTACATATTAACTGCCATAATTCCGCCTCCCTTATATTACCTGTCTATTCTATCTGACTTCATACTTAACTCTTAACTTATCTACATCCGCTTTGCTCTTAATAGTAATTGCATACATTATCTGCATTGAATTTTCCATTAAAAGCTGAAGTCTCTGCTTAGAATGCTTTCTGTTCATTCCAACAAATATAAGAACAATGTCATTATCTTCATATGTGAATCTCAAAATATTTTTATCAAGAATATAATTAGCTCTTGCTATAAACTTTGCACGTTCCTTATTATCAGCACATGCAATATGCATAAATGTTACAGGATAAATATCTCTTGCCACTAATTTATCAAGAAAAGGCATAATTGCCGTATTATCCCAGACATTATTGCGCGTATCATGCAAATCCTTCTCTAAAAGTTTCTTATTCATCTTAGAAACCATACTGTTAAGCTCCGCAACCGTCTTATCAGATTCACTAATCGACTTCTGCATCCGTCTTAGCTTATGTGCAAGCAGCATAGCTGTTATTATAAGCACAAAAGCAGAATCACCACATAAGTCTCCATCTGAATCTTAATCTGCATATAACTGTTATTATCCATAATTGCATTCCTGCCTGTAAGCAGGCACAGCTTATATGACTGGTTCTTATATTCAAATGTAACACCTGATGCTACATAACTATTCCCATCAATTTCTATGAAATCATGAGTTACTCTGTTATTCTGAAGATTATTAAGAAATTTCGTGGCACTCTCTGACTCATAATATGTAGCTGTGGTAACACCTTTATACCTGTTAGTTTCAAGAACATCTTTACAAAAGGATTGACTGATTCTTAGAAAATGTCCAGTATTTATTAGAAGATGAATTCATCGTTCCAAGAATATCATTAATAATCTGTTCATCATCACGATTGCTTTTAAGATTAATCTGGTCTAAAACAAGCTGCACATAAGCGTCCTGCTGTGTTGCACACACCTCAAGGACTCCTTCTTCATACTTATTAATCCTTGTATATGCAAATGCTCCGGCAATAACCGAGAAGCATATTACATAAATAGTTGTGATAACAAGCACATTTTTGGCTTTTATTCTTCTTAACACGCTTCTTATTTCTTTTCCATGTTCTTCCCTCTGATTATTGTTATTATTATCTTCTACAACATCATAATTAAGTGCATTTCTTACTTTCTTTATTGCATTAACAGGCTTACTGAAATCACTTTTAACCACATCTGCAAATGCCCTGCATTCCTCTGACAGATTCATTGTTTTCCATGAGCTGTCAGTTTCAATACTGTTAATAATTCCTGCAAGTCTTATAAAGAAGACAGCAAAATTAAAAATGGCAGAAACAGTATGCACCACCAGTGCCTCATGTAATATCTTCTTATATCCTTATTAATTCTTAGGAAATATGCTACAACAATAAAATACAGATATCCGATAAGCGTATATAAACCAAATATTATTGCTGTAGATAGAATAACCGTTTTCCCAGAATAACCCACAACAATCAGACATATAAGTGCCAGATACCATATAAGTCTCGGAAATGCAAATGTATGGTCATACAAAGAGTTTTGACACTTACATTAGTAAAAGGTTCTTTACCTTGAAAGACTTGTCCATAAACATCTTGGATACTTCAAGGCTTCCTCTCTGCCATCTCTGTCTCTGTGTATATAATTTATTAACATTTTCAATCGGATCAACAAAAACAGTGCATCCTCACACACTTCAACCCGTTCTTTCTGAAGATACCTCATCTGAAATGTAATATGTGTATCCTCACAGATAGTATCAGTATTGTACATCCATGATTTCAGAACAGCTGATTTTCTGAAAGCTGAAAATGCACCTGACAATGTATACACGGAGTTAAGCTCTGATGCATAACTTCTTCCCGCAAGAAAAGCCTGTGCATATTCCATAAACTCAAGTTCACGGAGCAGTCTTGATATCCTGCTTTGTATTTTTAATCTGTTCAGACACTGTAAGAATAGATCCTGTCATACAGTTAATAGCCGTATCATTCTCAAATCTTGTAATCATATTTACAAGTGCATTCTTCTCAAGCATTCCATCACTATCCAGATTGATAATGTACTTTCCATCACTGTTATAAAGTGCCAGATTAAGTGCTCTTGACTTTCCCTGTTCAGAATTCATCCACTGCATCAGAAGTTCTGGAAATTCCTGCTGACACTGTGCATATATATCAAAACTGTTATCTTTTCCTTTATTATTAACCAGAAAATTCTTATCCTGTCATTCGGATAAGTACTGTCATTAATAGATCTGATACATCCATATAGTGTATCTGCCGAATTATATACCGGTATTATAAGCGTAATCTCTGGATAAACCTCAAGTTCCTTTTATGGATTTTATTTCTCAGATTCCTTCTTATAAGAAGAAAAACACTTCCTAACGCAGGAACAATTTCCATAATAAACGGTATAATTATCCAGCCGCCCCAGAAAAGAAATGAATTAAGAATTATTTTTACCATGAGAAGTTTCCTACTTTCATCTTAACAATCTGTGGTTTCGTAAATACATAAAAATACAGATACACACTGAGCACATAGAAGAATACTCTTCCTATAAATGTATGAAATACATAATATGCATTCATGCCTAAAAATGTACCGCAAGACATATCATTACTATTCTTAAAACATTACATAACATAATGTAACAGAAGCCACCAATTCCTATCATCAGCTTCTCACTCCAGTTATACACATTAAAAATATTAGTAACGACAGAAATGCCATGATTTCAATGATTCCCGAACACTCAAAATCAATAAGCAGTGTCATTGACGATGCACCCGTATGTATAAATATAATTCCGTATTTAAAGTATGCTGTAAATGCACCTGTTATATCCCCACAATACCTGCCATTGCTGCAACACATCTTGCAAGAGGCATTGTAAGCAATGGCTGTACCGTCATCATCATAATTACAAACAGTCCAAGACTTCCCCACATGAAGCTCCATGCATGAAGCTTTGCTCTCTTCGTTACAGAAAGTATATAAAGCCATATTATTATAATTGCAATTACTATAATAGGATTCATTCTGCTTATACCTGTATGCTGCCTTTTTCTTATATACAACTACTCCGCATGTTCCAGCTATACATATGAAAAGTCAAGCCATGCACCAGATGAAGCACCTGCTGTATTAATCCATTCCTGTCCCAGTCTTCCAAACTGTGCACTAATCTGCTTGAAATCACTTACATCACAGCCAAGTTTCTGAGCAACCTTGTCAAGATCAAAATAAAACTCACATTCGTCCCTGTTGCTTCCAACTGTAACTATCATCTTTCCATAACATATATCTGCATCATTAAGTTCATTAATATTCTTAGATGTTCCCCATGCACTTGTGTCAAACATATAGAATTCATATGTACCATCACTAAGTCCGTCACATTTAGGGTTCCAGTTAATATTTCCCTGTTCATCAACTGTTACAAATCTTGGATATAGTACCTGATTATAGCTGTCATTAAACTTAAATGTCACTGCCTGTGTAAACTCTCCTCCAGCTTCATTCAGATGCTCCGGCATAACTGTATACACATGTCCAAGAACAGTACTTCCATTACTGAATAATGCTCCCGCAGAATCCACCATATTATGATGTGTTCCGGCTGTAGAATACTGAATAGTTGTGTGTGGATAATATTCCCAGTCACCATACAATCCATCATACCTGATATCGTATATTATCTTATCATCCGAAGATCCATCATCTTTAATATTGGCAGTTCCTGATATAAAAGGCTCGAATATGTATAATCCAAATGATATTGTCTTGTTATAAGCCGGCAGGGCACTCTTAGGGACTGCTATCTCCCACTGATTACCAACATGCCTGCAGTCAACACCGTCTACACCATTAACATATCCTTTGCTGTCAAGCTGAAAAACAAGTTCGTAACCCAGATCAGTAGTTATCGAATACCTGCCATTACTATGAGTTCCGGCTCCTGAAGCATCACCGCCAGTTCCATCCTTCACATACACATATACATAATCACCGTCAAACATCATAGCTGTCTTAGATATACATTCATTATGTGCATCATACTTCTTAACAGCATCCCAGTCAGCAAACTCACCATCTATAACAATTCCATTATACACAGCTTCTGTATCATCTTTTTCAACCTTCTGTCCGTCTAATACTTCAATATCCTTAATATCTACAGTTGTTCCTGCAAATGTAATCTTAAAATCCGAATTGGCAAAAATCAAAGGAATAGCTGCCTCAACCACATAAGGTAGGCTGTATTACCATGTGCATTATTAACAGTTACAGTCTCCGAATTCTCTATATCCCCATACCATGAATTCTTTGCCTGTGCACTGTCTTTCCATCCAGTAAACTGAATCTTATCTGATATTCCCGTTGTTCCGTCAGCATAAGTAATACTCACAGGATTACTTCCCATATAGCTGTAGTCCCATTCAGTCTGAACAGTTCCTTCATACATAAAATAAAGCTTTGAATAATCTGATGATACCGCTGCTTTCCACAGCTTAACACCAGCAGCATCTGCAGTTCTTGCTGTAATATCGTCCCAGTCATCTGCATCAGAATCAACCACAATATTACTTCCCTTAACAACTGGATTTTCCTTCAAAGCAGATACATCAACACTCCCCAAAACATTTGATAGATTAGCGGTATATGTGTTCCTTATCTGTCCTGCATATACTGATACCGGCATTGAAACAAGCAACGCTGTCATACCAGCTAATGCAGTAATTCTCTTATAATTGTGTTTCATGGCAACTCCTCCCGTCTTTAGCAATTATAATAAATAGCCGCATCCATTTAATCATTATCGTTCAAATGTATTCAAAATTATCCATATCATTAGTATATTAAATCTTCTTATGTACATTTTAATTCATCGGCATATCTGTGTCAATTATTTAACAGATTTTTCACAAATGTATTGAATGTCTGGGGTCGGCTGGCTCAATGGCCTGTCGTCTGGCTCAATGGCCTGTCGTTCCTATAAATTTTATTTTTGCTTCTTTTATAGGCATATTTCCTAAAAAATCACCTAAACTAATAAAGCAACTCAAAAATACCCATAAAACAACATTTACATGCTATCTTATGGGTATTTCATAATAAAATCCACTTAAAATATCAAAATCACTGAAATTCAACCTATAAATCTATCATCAATACGACTACCTATAGGTATCACGTCAAATCCTGCCTTATACAAACAAGCAGTTTATTGATGACCAGCGGTTTATCTCAGACATGCAGCTTATCGATGACAGGCAACTTATCACCAACAGACGTTTTATCTCTGACAGGCGGCTTATCAACCATGAAGTCCAGCTGACTGACGAATCATATCCTCAACAACAATATCGTATATCTCCCCGATAGTACTGCAATACTCAAGTACCTTCCAAGGCTCATTAGTATGGAAATGAATCTTGATAAGATCCTCATCGCCTGCTGCAATCAGGCAGTTTCCTTCAAAATGTTCTGTAATATAATCAGCAATAACATCCTCATCTAAATCTTCATCTCTTCTGTCAATAAGAAGCTGTGTATCATAACGATATGCAAACTGATCATCTTCAACATCTATGCTATGTATATCTGACATAAAACAATCCTCCATAATCTGTCTTTATGTGTGGAAGCCAGCATGTCTAACCCGACTAACCCGGGACATTATCTCACATATGAATCATAACTTCAAGCATCAGAATATTCTTCTGATAAAATTATACAATCCATTATTCCATACACTGACCTCATGCGCTCCCGGTCTTATATAGAAAATGTGGTTAATTCCATGACTTGACATATAATCTGAATAGTTAATAGCAGATTCCTTGCAGTAAGGATCACTGTCGCCCGTTACAATAAGAGTAACCAAAGGCTGCTGCCCTCCATCCTTAACAAGTTCAGGCAGAAGAAATCCTCTGTTTCCATAAACTCTTTCTCCACTTCCTGTATCAACCACTCCTCCTACCGGGGCAAATGCACCTACATATCCAAACACATCAGGATGTGCAAAACACAGGAAAAGCGATTTCTTCCGCCAAGTGAATATCCTGCTATTGCAGTATTCTCTCTTCCCGTTCTGGTAGAATAATGCTCGTTAATATATGGAATCAATGCATTAATAACATCATACTCACACGCATCATATTTTGCTGTAAGTTCAGAGAAATCATAGTCTGACTCCTGACCACCATCAGCATCTGTGAATACAGTAAAGCTCACCATAATCACAGGATTCCTGTTATAATCATCAACTGCATTCTGTGCAACATACAAAGCCCCAATTCTGTTATATTCAGAATAACTTCCGCTCATTCCATGCAAAGATACACAACCGGATAACGCTGTGACTCATCATAATCTCGGAAGATATACACAAGCCTTGCGCTCACTTCCGGTTGTGGGTGAATAATAGCTTATCTCATCAACATTTCCATATGTTACACCCACTCTTTCATCATTATAATCATCTGGTGTGTCATACTCTGCTGCCACTTCACTAGATACGGTTCTGCTCTTACACCCCGACAATCCTGTCACTGTAAATGCTGTCACCAGTGCCATTAACACAGCCGCCAGCTTGTATATATTTCTTGAAATCATAATCCGGTACCTCTTACAAACCTTCTTACAATCTCCAAGCCGCCAACCGGTGCACAGAATTTCTGATTATGCTTTCTGCACTCTTCATAGACATATTCTAGGTTGAACCACTCAACGCCGTCCAATTCTTCCTTCTGCAATGTAAGTTCATCTATATTGACTGGCTTTGTGTATACATAGACAAATGCAATCTCACTGTCCTTAAACATCTTGCCATAAAATTCTTTTTCATATTGATTACAAATGTATCAGCAAACTGTAAATCATCAGCAGAAGCCTTAATTCCAAGTTCCTCATGCAGTTCTCTTATAGCAGATTCCTCCGGTTCGTCACCGGCCTGAATATGTCCCGCCGAAGAAGTATCATATCTTCCAGAAATGAGTCCTTATTCATAGCCCTTTTCTGCAACAGTACCTCTGCTCCCTCATCAGACTTTCTTATAATCCACACATGCGCCGTTCTATGCCTGATTCCCTCACTATGTGCAGTCTTTCGCTCAACAGTCTCACCTGTCGGTTTCCATTCTCATCAACGATATCAAGTAATTCCATGTTAAATCTGTGCTCCATCATAATAAAAGCCACCAGCTATCGCGAGTTCTACGGGAAAATAAAGTGATTGAACCTAGACTCCGATAGTACCGCTTTCGCAGCACCCTCCCAGGACTGGTGGCTTACATATTATATTACTATGTGATTGAAAATTCCATAGGGATAATATCACATTTTAAAAAGTCGCACTAAGCAGGAAGAACAATACATATATTGCAAATGTTTCTCCAACTGTATATAATGCGGTCTTTACCCATACATTAGGCTTCTCCACATGCTGTACAGTTCCAACATTTGCAGTAATCTTTTCTGATGTTCCTTAATAATCATGATTCCCACAACCGCACCTATAACGCAAGCAATTATGTACAAATAATATGAAAACATCGGTTTTGCCTGAACATAGCCACCATATTCGTCATTCATTGTATTAGTAATAACAAAATACAGACTTATCAACGCAAGTGCAGATGAGCCAAATGCAGCAACTGCCTTTCCCCAACCTTTTCCTTCATTCTTTACCATGCATATGCAAAATGCTGAAATAGGTGCAAGCAGGAATACAATCATTCCTACAGTGCCATTTTCTTCTTCATCTGAGTCATAATAATCATAATAGCTGTCCTAGTTGTATCTTCCGTTTCAAATGTTAAATCAGCCATACTTACACTTCCAACATTAACCCCTGCACATGACACTGTAAACATAGAAAAGAAGCATGCCGCAGCCACTATTGCAGCAATCTTCATTATAAGTCTGCCCTTAATCTTATGTCCTGCAATATTAATTGATACATCTTCTTCTACAGGCTGTCCGGCTGCTGCCTGAACCGGTTGCTGTGGCATAACGTATTCATAATTATATTTCTGTCCACCTGCATTGGCATAACTGTTATCTGGTTTATTATTGCCAACCGCCTCATTAAAATCAACAACCTTGCTCTCTACTTCCGCCCGCAATAATTACAGAAACGGACATTATCTTCCAGTTCCTTTCCACATTTTTACAAAACATAGCTTTGTCCTCCTTCATATATGTTTAAGTTCTTTGATTACACATATATGGTAACATTTAGGTTGGACACGATATGTCAGTCTCTAAATTATATTTTATTTATTATCACACACCTCATCAGTCCAGATATACTTTCTGCCGTTGCTTTTCCTGATGTCCTTTCATTGTAATTATTGAGTTGCTCTTTAAGCAGCTCAATCTGTAATTGTGTCTTCCTGTTAAGCTCATACAATTCATTAATCTTGTATTTAAAAGATCATAATAGTCAGGCTAAACCCAACCCAGTATATGAGAAATATGGTTGTAAATTTCTTAACTTATGTTCCCTGCGCTGCTGCCTTTTACGTTCATTGATATAACCCATTTTTCGCTCCGTATCCATCATTCCTCCTCAATTTTTATATAATCATTGTATTAATCCGACTGACATGCTGTGTCACAGCAAAATATTTATGAATAAATTTACTGTGACAGGCTTTGTCGCTAATCTGATATAACATATTGTCTATAAAATATAGTATAATCAATATCAGGAGGCATCGGATATGGATAATGAATATAAGAATTACAAAGTTGACAGAGTCCTTAAACTGCTGTTTCGGGCTTTAAAGGGCGAGTCCCTCTCGGTAGCCGCACTCGCCGACGAAAGTAATGTGTCAACAAGAAGCATAACAAGAGATATTAACGATTTGAAAGCATTCCTTGCCGACTATCGCGATATTCTTGGCAATGCTGAATTAAAATACTCTGCTTCAGACCATTGCTACACATTAGAGATGGACAATCTGTTTTCTAATAAAGAACTTTTCGCCATAGCTAAAGTGCTTATCGGAAGCAGGGCGTTCAGCCATGAAGAACTGCTCACAATAATCGGAAAACTGAAAACGCATACAAGCTATTCAGACAAAAACGCCTTGAACAGCTTATTGCCAAAGAAATGTTTAATTATGAGGAAGTCGGCTCAGACTGCGACAGCGTGATTGATAATGTCTGGAAGCTTTCCAACTACATTCAGGAACAGCGTGCAATCACAATCAGCTATTACAAAATGAACCGTGACAGGGTCAAGCACAGAATCATACCAGTATCAATAATGTTTAGTGAATACTACTTCTATCTGATTGCATACAAATGTGAAGACACATTATCTGATACACCTACATATTTCAGAATCGACAGAATCTGTGATATGACTGTCCACAGGGAAAAGCTTGAACTTCCTAAAATGTTGAATTTGATGAAGGACTGCTCCGCAAACGAAGCCAGTTCATGTGGCCGGACCACTCAGAAAAATCAGATTTGAATTCACCCACCATCACTCCATACTATTCTTGACCGTCTGCCAACCGCTAAAGTAATTGACCGCTACGACAACAAATATCTCATTGAAGCGGAAGTCTACGGCAACGGAATCAAAATGTACCTGTTAAGTCAGGGCTCATGGGTAAAAGTAATTGCCCCTGATGAATTTGTTAAAGAAATGAAAGATGAGATAGAAAAATGCAGTTGCTTTATTAAGAAAATATTTAAACAACAACTCCCCATAAGAAGTCAACGCTTATGGGGAGTTTATTATTAATATTCAGTTATTATCCACATCAGATTTTACTTAACAAATCTGCCTTCTTCGCAGCGAATTCCTCTTCCGAAATAATTCCTGCATCCTTTAACTGTGCAAGCTTCTGCAACTGCTCAATGCGTCAGGCTGCGCCGGAGCTGCCTGAACCTGAATAGGCTGTGCTGCGACTTTCTTAGCATTTTTCTCATCTCATGATAGATTGTAATAATTCGTGTTGCCTCGGCAAGATACAGGGTATTGATAACCTCTTTAGAACCAGCAACTGAAACCTCCAAATCGCATAGCTTAAATGCAGCTGTAAGTGCAGTATCAATAACTGCCGTCAGAAAATCACTTGATGTAGAATTCTGAATCGTTGACATGCTTGTCACATCTTCAAAATAAAACTGTTTAACATTAGCCGTTGCTCCAAGCATTTCCCTGTTCACAAATATCAGCTGATTATCAGTACACGCTACATAATCCACCGCTGTAAGCGAGTCTACGCCGCCTGCATAGAAAAGAAGCTGCTCATCATCATCAATAAAGTACTTCTTAACCTGTGCATATATCTTATCACCAATCTTGGCTCTTATCTGGTCGTTGACCTCCTGCCTGTCAATCGTGAAATCCTGCTTCCAAGGCACTCAAAATAATAATTAAGTGACATAAAATCCTGTCTGTAAGAGCCTTTAATGCTGATTGTAGTCAGCTTAACTCCGTTAACCATCACATTTGCAGCAGAATCATTAATCTCCATTAAAAATGTATTGATACTGGCTGTCGGAATCTTGCCCTTAACCCAGAAACTGCTGTCCCTCTCATATCTGAACTTAAATGCAATGAAATCCTCGGTGATAACTATACCGGCGTCATTGCCATCTTTAATAAAATGTGTGGAACTGCGCCCTGCAAATCAACGCCACCTTTATCAGCAAACTTCTTCATCGCTTTTTCATCAATGTATGGTGACATTGTAAGGCATGAAATGTTAGGTCTGCTGCCAAGCACAAGCATTTCATAATAACTTAGTAAACTTGTCAATCGCAGCCCTGTTGCCTTCGCCCCAGAACTTCGCACCACTGTCAGCATACGCTGCCGTAATGCTCTCAATCATCTTCGCTGAGTATTCATTCACTTCCTGTTCCATAGCTGCTGTATGCCTGCTTCTCAGCTTTCTTCTGCTCATTAGCCTCTTTCATCTTGCCATAAGTATCCATTGCTGAATCCTTCATAGCACCAGCTTTCTCTGCAGCCTTTCCTGCTGTTTCCTTTAACTTGTCCATAAATCCCATAGTCATATCCTCCTTTGGTTGTTCACTTTATTTGATGTCTAAAGTGTACCGCCGGAGAGTGACAGGATGTGGCAGAGTAAAAATATGTGTTATATCAATATTATTTAACACATTATATTAACAATTTCCAAGAGTCATCCGGACATGTAGCTGGAGCTCTTAATCCCCATATCCTTTCCATACTTTTCAAATAACTTATACCCAATTCTTTTGCATTTGCTTACAGGACAACATTGCCATGAAACAATTATTCTATCTCTGTTTTCCTCAGAAATCGCCCAGTAGTCACCATGTCGAGCCTTATCATCATAACTAAGAGAATAATATTGTTGAAATCTCCAGTGTATTCCTTGCTTATACGCAGCTCTTCCGCATTTCATTACAACGTTATCTAGATAAATAATATATACACCAGTAATTGAATCGGCCAAATTAACAGCTTCACTCAACAATACATTAGTCATACACTGATAATCTTCTTCTTTTATCAAGTCCTGTATTATCTTTTCCAATTCTTCATCTGTTCTTCTCTTCACTAATGAATCTGTTTTATAATTGAGAGATGTATACGTTTGTATCTCATTATCTGCTTTTGTACTCTGCCTAATTGTATTTGAATTATATCATTTAATTCATTTTGTAATGCATTATATTTAACCATGGTATTTTCCAATCGTTCTTTGCTAAATGTTCGCATTGTCTGGCTAATTCAAATCTTCTTTCCATATTTTGCCTATGAATTACAGCTGCATCGTACTCAGCATGTGTCCTGATTTCCTCAGCTGTTGCTTTCGCAACCACGCTTCATTTTCACTGGCTAATGCTGCTGTCAACTCTGCCAATGCTGCTTCCCATAAAGATAACTTTAATGCTTCATCTGCCAGTGCTTTTTCAAGAAGATTTTGCTATTAATTAATTCTTCAACAGTTTCATTATGTAACATTTCACAGTCATGGATACTCTCAATACAAACTTCTTTCACTTCATTGCTATATCCATACACATCTTTTTATTGTATTAAATATCTCAATATTATCTACTTCCGCTTTGTTCATTAATCATTCTCCGCACTCTATAATTTATTAATTAATCGTGCTTTTGCATCTTTAAACTCTTCTTCATCTATGATTCCTAAATCATATAGTTCTTTAAACTTTCTTATCTCATCTGCTGGTGAAAATATAATGTTTTCTTCATGTTCTTCGTCATTGTATTCTTCTTCATTTTGTTTTCGATAACACTTGATTCTTCTTCATAATTACCATTTAGTTCTGGATCATTTTCTTCTGAATATCCACCAGACTGCATTACGCTTATACGCCTGCTTATATAATTATATATTTCTTCCATTATTGAATTTTGACTATACTTTAAATGAGAAAAAATTAATACCATTAAGCGTCAGCATTCCATCATCATTTCCAAAACATTTTTTCAAATGAATATAGAATGATTCAGGTTCATTATGCCATCCTTTTCCTAATTGATTACAATCGTCTATATTTAAAGCATACAAATATGGAAATTTGGTTGCCAACATGAATATAAATATCCATTCTGGTAATAAAAATATACGAATAGCTATCACTTTTGCTTATATTCATTACTTTTTTCTTAAAACCAACATAAATTCATTTTCATTTTCTATGTAATACATAGGTTTTTCAACTGTTTTAAAATGATTAACAAATCTCTGCCCGCACCATTCATCAATAATGCCCGCTATTTCTTTAACACAATTATTTTTATCTCATGAAAATATTTTTGATTCTTCAACCGATACTCCATATATAAGATTTGTTCTATGTTTATCACATTCTTCACAAATATATACATCTTCTTCTAATTCAATTCCAAATAATCTTACTCTATTTGCATCAAATCCGCAACAAACACATCTCATAATCTATCTCTCCTTATTAAATTTATTATGCTAACCCTGTGATTTTATGCCCGTAAATACTCTGCTGCCTTCTCAGCCATTGCACGCAATACAGGAATTTGCTCCTTAGCATTTTCTTCAAAAGATGACATTGTAGCTCTTAACTCATTAAACTTTTCCCCAAACTGTGCCTGTTTTTCATCTTTCCAACTTTCACTTAAATGCTGAAATGCTGAGCCTAATTTCCCAGTTTCCTCGTCTATTGTCCTAATATACTGTTCCAATTCATTAGCAAATGCTACTAATTCTTCTGGATCTACTATTGCCTGTGCCATATTATTTCCCTCCTATTCATCATCTTCTATTTCCATAACATATGGTTGAAACCAGTTTTCAATCTCACCATTTTTGCAAAGAAACATCTTTCTGTAATTCTTCCAACTTTACCTAAAGACATATTATCAACAAGAGCTCTTGTATCATCATCATTTAATCCATATCCTATTCTATAATCGAATTTATCTAATGGCATTTTACTATTTTTCATATTTCTAATTCTATTATAGAATACAATGACAAAACATCCATATCGGCAGCCCTCATTTATATAATCTAATATTTTCTTTTGCATCCCCTGATGGAGTCTGACCATATCCTGTCAGATAATTAACTTCTTTGACTAAATCACAGTTATCTAACACCACTAAACGTTTTCTACTAAACATATCTTCCAAGATACCCAAGAAATCCAAGTGTATTCCATCAAAACAGATTATATCTTCTTCATCTTCCCATTCGAGAATACTTTCAGCTTCTCCAACATATACAAATTCATCTATTTCAGATGAAAATAATGCTGAATACATTATGGACTTTATTAAACCTTTTTATCCTTTCATCTGAACCACAGCACATAATGTTATTACACTCTTTATTCATTAATCTTACTGTAAATGGTTCTGCTGTAAAATCCATATTTATTCCCAACATAACTCTAGCCTTATTATCTGTAAATGCTTCTCTTATAGGATGTTCCGGTAAAGTCTGACCTTCAAAAATCACCGTATCAACTATTTCATCTGCTTTTAAATTATTACGCATAACATTAATCGTATTCTTTATAATTGACATATCCGCTTTAGGAACATTAATTTTAATATTCCCTGAAACACTTCCCTGAGAAGTGTTCACAATTGCATATGGTCTTTCAATAGTAGAAGCAGCTTCATTATTTGATGATATTCCTCCTAACAGCCTTTTTGAATCCTCAGCACTACATTTAAGAGCAATTCTTCCCGAAAACTGTGATTCTAACGTTCCGAACTCTAATCCACTCAATGTCTGTGTCGCCATAATAAGATGAATTCCGCATGCCCTTCCTTGTTTTGCTAACATTTCGTTCTCTATTGTACTACTTCTATCTGAATTCCCAAATAGGACTTGAAACTCATCTATAACTACAAGAATTCTAGGCATTATTTCTAATGGATTACTTTGTCTATATGATAAAATATCTTTACACCCACATTTTTAAATAATTTATACCTTTTTTCTTTCTTTTATTAGATGTGCCAGAACTTTAACTCCATATTCAGTATCTGCCTCTGTAGCAACCAATCTTGCATGTGGTAATGTCGGTTGTGTATATATGCTGAATTCAACTCCTTCCTTAAAATCCAACATATATAATTGTAATTTTTAGGTGAATATCTTGAACATGCACTTAAAATTAAATTATGTAATAAATTTGATTTTCCAGAACCTGTAGTTCCTCCAATAAGATAATGCGTATTTGCATCATCAACATATAGTTTAATTAATTCTCCGCTTTCATCATTATATCCAAGAATAAATTCCAATCCATTTTCAGATGTTTTATTAAATAAATGTTCAACATCAATAAGTTTATTAAAATCAAATTCAACTTTTGAACTACTATTTAATTTATTAATATAATCTTCCAAGAGCAGCTTGACATCAGATAATAAAGGCATCTCTTCTTGTTTAAATTCAATTTTACCATTTAAATCATTGATGATATCCATTGTATCTTTATTAATTATTCTAAACATATCATTAATTGTTTTAGACGTATTAATGCATTCTTTTAATACATTCCATTTTCCATCAATGTTTTCTCTGATATCTCTTTATATGAAAATAATACTAATATACCACAATCCATTCCATGCCTGATAAGTTTAAATATCATGCTAATATTCTCTTCATCCATTTGATCTGGAATATCAAAAATGTGTACACTTTATAAGGCAACACTTTTAGTGGATTATCTTTTAACATTTTTGTTATATGTTACCCAATCTGTACAATCGCCCCAAATTTCTCTTGACGTATATTTCTTATATAATTCATCGCCAATAAAAGTTCATCTTTTAATTCTTTTTATCTTTTAATACCTTTTGAGCCGGAAAAATCTCTTTGCACTTAATTAAGGAATTAAATATTTCAATATTCTCACCCAATCCATTTGGATCAAACACCGTAAATTCCAATTTCCTATTGGTAATGCATATAAAGCTTTAAATATAACTGATGAATCAAATATAAATCTTCTTTAAAGATTAATGATGAAGTAATTGGAAATAAAACAAAATTAGGAATATTCACAATTTTATTATTAACAGTTATCTTGTATTCACCAAAAGTAAATCTTTCTTGAAACTCATATTTATCTTTTCCATACCAATTTTATAATCTCGTAAATAAGGAAAAGTCATTCTAACATTATTTGAATCATGTACAATTTTTCAATATACTCATTTATAATACAATTATACTTTTCTTTTATGACCGATATTTTTCATCATAATATTCTTCCGAATGCTTTTTTCATCAATCCTTCCATTGAAATCTTATACCATTTATACACTTTATTGTTTTCTGGCAAATACATATAAGAGAATGAATACATAGATATTTCTTTTACAATTTGATATGTATTCATATTTATAACATTGGATACATCTGGCATATATGCGTAGTAAGTACCACACTTATCTTTAATAAGCCAAACGAATTTTTATTCCAAAAATCCACAGGCTTTCCGTTAAAAAGTTTCAAATATTAAGCTTTTTTTATTATCTTTGCAAAATATTTTCAACAGCCTGCTTAGTAACAACTTGCAAAGAATGAGATCCAATAGCAATTAAATCATCATAAAACTTTTACAATCAATATATATTCTCTCAGAAGCCTTCTAACAGATGGTATATTTATTAATTTATAGCCTAATCCAGCTACCCTCCTATTGCATTTGTCCCTAATAATTGAGGAATATAATCTTTCAACATACTTTTATATATATTTTCATATCAGATATAGACTTAATTTTAAAAATCATAACTCATAATCTGTAAAACATACTTGTTCCATTGTTCTTCAGTCATAGAGTTTCCTACATCTTCATTTTGTTCCTTACTAACCTGATTAATTTCGTTATTGCGCTTTTCTAATATATTCTTTACTTCGTCTACTATTGTCTGATAATCCATCATACAATTCTCCTCAATTCACATAGTAAATTATTTATAACTTTTTCTGCTGTTCTGCTTCCAAATATTGATTTTCCATGCATGCTAATTTTGTTCTGCGTCATTAAAAGTGATTGCTTCAAAGAAGCACCAACAGAATCATGTATATTTCTTCTAATATTTTTTTCTGAATATTTCCATTTTCCAATGACATCGTTAAACATATAATTTCTCCTTCTTCGATATCAATGTCTATATATTGTATTTACTAACGACTTTAATTGAATAAATTATACTCTATTCCACTCTTATTATCAAACTTAACTCTCCATATTTTCTCATAAGAATAATTTCACTTAAATAAAAAGATTTCTTTTGCTTCACCAATATAAAGTAAGCGCTACATAAAATAACGTATTGCTCATTCTGATTTTTCTTTTTGAAAAATCAGACATTACCATTATCCAAGCTACAAGACTGCTGTATTGTTTCTGACCATGACATCAGTTCTTCTAAGATACTATCGGGCTCATTTTGTAGTCCAGCATCTTGGTCATTACTGTTTCCAGATAGAGACGAATATTTAGTCCATTTGCTTTTGCTGTTTCAGCAAGTGTATATACAACTGCACTTGCTCTGGCACCTTTTACAGTATCATGAAACAGGAAGTTCTTTCTTCCCATAACGTAAGATTTCACAGCCTCTCAGCTGCGTTATTACTAATGGAGCATCTTCCATCCTTAAGATAATTCTCCATATAGGGTTTCTGGTTTTGGCATAGTTAAGGATCAAGCTCAAAGGAATCTCGGACGATAGCCATGAGACCATCTATGCTACGCCGCATATCAGTGTAGCCGCATACCAGATAAATCTTTGCTACGCCAGAGAGATCACCTAACAGAGCTGTTAGATATGGTGGCATCTGCATCATTGCTGATAGTCAGCATGACACCATGGTATTCAAGACGGATTGCAACAGAATCCGCTCCATTTTAGGACTAACTACTTTTGTTTCAGGCAGTTCATTGTAGTGAATTGGTACAACTTCCTGTTTCGCTGCAACTTTTGAAACGGGTATAGGTACATCAGATGCTTTCATGCGCAACCTTTTGATGTTGTAATAAAAGAGCTGGTAGATATGCCATTCTGATGGCACCATGCATGGTCTGATAAGCCACTAACGCGACATTGCTGGATGCAGTCCATCCAATATTTATCTTTTGAGCTTTTGTCATTGATAAATCCTCCAAAAATATTTGGAGTAAAATGATTCAAAAGTTTGAAATAAATAGCAGTGAAATGCTACAACTTTTGTCGTTCAAGATTAGAACTTAGAGTAATTTACTCCAACTATCCTAATCTTACGGCAAAACAGTCAATGGAACTACGGTGGATTATGTAGCGCTTACTAATAATTAGAGAACAACATCAACAATGTTTTTATAAACATTTGTATAATCCTCAAGAAGTTTTACCATCTTATCAACAAGTAATATATCTAATCCGCACTTTTTAACCATGTTTTCAATAAAGCATTTCTTTTCATCAAAACCGAGTCAGAAACAATAATGCCAAGAATCTCAAATAATACTATCTTCAATTCCTTTTCATTAGAATTCTCTATCAATTCATTAATAATTTCCTCTGTATCTCTGTCTGTTTTATATACCGGAGATATACTCATTTCCATGGCAAATGCCTTTAACATATTCTTTTGTTCTATTGGTACGACTCCATTTGATTCAGCTGCCTTTATAGCCAATTGAATAAATAAGTTTTTGATTATTGCTCAGATTGCTCAGAAACATTCTTCATTCCTCCTTCAGATTTCAATTTTTCCTGAATAGCTTTTTAATAATATCGTTACCTTTTGTATGATCTTTGCTGCTGCCAAGGCATTCTTTTCTTCCATTATCTTATCACACGACTTAATGAAATCATCTTGCGTTACAATATTTCGTTTAGCCATAGCAACGCTTACACATGCAGTTACAACAGCATTTTATTTCTCGACCAACAAAATCGTATTGTTCTGCCAACTTCAATGTATCAACATCTTCGCCTAATGGAATTCTTAACTGGTGTTCTTGTCCATCATCTAACGGTTTAATATGTACATCCCAAATTACTTTTCTAGTATCTACATCTGATTCTTAAATTCCACACTAATTAATCTGGTTAGAAACGCTTGATCATAATTTATCACAAGATTAGTTGCAAATATTACAATTCCTCTAAACTCTTCAAGACATATGAGAAGTTGACTTCTCATTGAATTAATTGCTTGTTCAGAGCCTTGCGATACGCTTGTCAATCTCTTTGAAAGCAATGAATCAGCCTCATCAAAGAAAAAGAACCGCATCATTGTTCTTTGCCGCCAAAAAATTGATTTCACCATTTTTATCTTCCCCATGATATTATTTACTCTACATCAGCATAACTCACTTTTAATATTTTTTACCTAATTTATGTGCTATTGCCTCTGCTGCCATTGTTTTTCCAGTTCCAGATATTCATAAAAACTCAACGAAGTAGATGGATGTGGTTGTATTTCATACAGTCCCCACTCGTTAAACACTTTATTCTCACACTCAAGAATTCCAATCGCTTCTTCAATCTTTTCAAGTACATCATTTGGCAAAATTACTCTTTCAAAGGAATATAAAGGTTCAACTGGAATGTATTGCTTTGATTTTAGTTCATAATCAAACTCGTCATTATCAGATTCTTTCTGCTTATCAACTATATTGCTATCACTTAATTTTCACCTGCTTTACAAATGTTGGTACATCATAAGGTGGATTCAATTTAACATTTAAAGAGTTCTTATCCACTTGAATCCATTATGCATAAATACACTAATTACCTCTGTTTTAACTCCACAATTTGTCTTCCAATATTAGGCATTACTTTATCTGAAGATATGAGAATAATTATTTTTCGCTTTCAGGTGCATTAGGTATCTGTCCTTCTAATAATTGCACATGTATACCGGCATCAGCTTTCAGAGTTTATTATTTTTGCCGCTTGAATAACATATTCACCATTATCTTCTGAAATAATCTGCGCTGTTGGCAATCTATCCAAAATTGCTTCGACTGAGTAACCTTTGTACCTAAACTTAACTTTTCGCAACTTGCCGCCATACATGAACTGCACTCTCTTCGAACTCGCCCTCCTCAAATCTATCGCTGTACGGTATCTTAAAATGTTCATCAAGAACCTTATAGCCTGCAATCCTGTCGATTCGGTATATTGTTGGAAATGCATCATTAATGACCTGAAAATTAGCCCTGACCTTTTCATCATCTATAAACGCTGTAAGATAAAAATAAAATTCCGAAAACATTATCGCAACCGGCTTTACCTTCCGCTTAACCACTTCATTATCTGTACTTCTCCTGTATTCGAATTCAAGATAATTGCAGTTTCTTATTGCCTGCCCGATATCCCACATCTTATCAACGAACTCTGATTTATGTGTCAGTTCTATGTAATGAAATTCTTCATTCTTAATAAGGCCCTGTACTATTGCCTTTCCTTCTGCCGGTGTGCAGCGGTCAACCAGTATATCGAGAATGTGCTCCATCCTTTCTCTGGTAAATGCCCTGCTGTCCAGCAGTATCTTGCATATTACAGAGTATCTCGCTGTTGGTCAGCCTTGTCCTGTATATCTGACTGAGATAATGTCCGCCCTTTTCTTATCGTATTCAATTGAATTAATTACCCCACTCTTTTCAGTCTCCTGTTCAAAAATTATTAATTGCACTTATATCACGCTGGATTGACCAGCAGATACGCCATATCTGGCAGCTTCCGCCTCTTTGTCAACCACTTCCCTTCCATCAGGCGCTGATACAGGCTTAATACCCGACTTACCTTGTCATTGTAGTCATTTGCCATAAGTAGTTTTTTCTCCTTTAAGTCGTTTGTAAGATTGCACTCATCAATTCACGATTTAATCTGTTAATATTTTAGCACTTTATCATAATAAATGCTAATATAAAATCACATTTTCTGCATTTTTATACAACATTTTCACAAAAATGTGTTTCAATAATTATACATCATACAAATAATGAAAATATGTTAAAACCTGTAAACATATATATGATATAAAGTAGCATTGTTGACATTGCAAACAGATACACCACCGCAAGTATCGGATACCCTATACTTCTTAGCCTTATAAGCCTGTATTCTTCGTAAAATTCTTCATAATTAATATACGGAGCCTTGTCCTCCTCCGTCATCTTGTTCCATATTTCTCTTGAATTGTATCTGATATTGAACAGAAATGGTCTTTTCAAATACACATAAACTTCACTGCTATCATCTTCAATATTGTTGTCCTGCATAACTGCCTCCTTCGTTTTGTTTATTATTATGATAGCAGACAGGTCGGACATTATATGTCTTAGCGTCATATTTTGTCATAACATTTTTAATTCTTATAATTTGAACCTGAACATATCGTATGATTATTTAAAGAAATCTTTTTAAAATATATTGTCCGCGGCTAATTTTATTTTAGTTGTAGATAATTATATCATCAGCCAATTAATATTACAATTATATGAATTGTATTTATCATCTTTATAGTGAGGGATTTCATGAAGGATATTGATTTTGAAAGTATTGGAAAGAAGTTGAAAGAAATACGCTTATCTAAAGGTTTGCCGCAGGACGCTGTTGCCAGTGTTGCTGAGGTCAATACTTCTCATATAAGCAATATTGAAAATAACCATGTGAAAGTTTCCTGCCTACACTTATCTATATATGTAATGCACTAGGTGTAACTGTGGATTATGTGTTATCAGGTGAATATACTGGAGATTATTCTTCAATCGACAGGAAATCATGAAAGAGATTCAATCTCTTTCTAATGAAGGAACGTGTTTTAAGGGTTGTGCCCTCAAGTAATCTCACCGCATAGTTAAATCCTGCCATGAAGCTTTTTTCGCAACTTCGGCAACTGCCATGTATTTATCACGTTCACATTCATAATCGCTCCATGTTGCCAGTTCTTTGAACTGCATCAGCTCATGAGCAATCTGCTTTTCTACTAATTCATCCACATTTTCATTATATCTGTCTGACTTACAAGCATGTTATATAATCCTTCTAATTCGTTCTGCATAATTATTCCATCCTGTATATAATTTATGGTGTTCCAGCTGCCTACATAATTACTCCCAGCCTATTTCCTTTAAATAATACCAGTTATGTCAGACACTTATTGTCATATTATTTTATTTTATAAAAATCAGGCTTTGGATTTCTCCTCCGCCTGATGCATCATCCATTTAATTAATCTTCACTACATATTGAGCATCCATATATTCAGCAATTGCATTTGATAATAACTCTGCAAATCTTTTCTGTACATATTTTACATTCGTATTATGCTCTTGTTCGTTATCATCAGGATTTCTAAAGATAAATTCAAAATATTATCTTCCACATTTTCTACCCTGAGTGGTTTAATCCATGTACTCATCTGTATATCCTGAATATTATATTCTGTCTGAAGAACTAATAATATTGATTTCCAGTTATTTTGGATATTAGCAACAGGACTATCTTCTATGCTGTCCGTATCATATTCCTCCTGCACCTCATTATAATCTTCTTCCTCGTCTTCATCTTCATCATAGTCGTCGCTTCTCAGCTTATCCTCATAGTAATGCATTTTGCATTTGCAACTGCTCCTTCAATATTAGCTTTCACATTAGCCCAGAAAATCCCATAATAAATGTCTCCTTTCATCTGTACATAAATCGACTGTAAATACAGGTTGTTTGTATATTAAGAATAGCATTCAAGTCAGACATATTGTGTCTATACAATTTTTATGCTTACAAATTATAAAAATCAGGCTTTGGATTTCTCCTCTGCCTGATTACAACTCTATTAATTCAATTCAATATTATCGCTAAACCCACTAATCAGCCTTATTATCTGATTTTCGTAGGTTTATTTTATTTCCCAAATCACATTTAATTGTGCGAAAACCCACTAATCAGCAAATCCGTATTGCTTGAGTAGGTCTTTTTCAGCTCTTAAATTGATAAGTATTATGTTTTGCATCTATTTTGCTGCTAATTCACCTACTATTCTTAGTATTATAGCAAAATTAGTGGGTTTATTATGAATTTTCATCTTTAAGGCGACTGCAATTCACCTACTATTCTACCCATATCTAACTATTTCGTAGGTCTTGACAAATTTATCATGCATTCCTGATGACATATCTTTCTTTCGTAGTTCATTTATCATGCATTCCTGATTACTTATCTTGCAATCATATCTCACTTATCATTCTTTCCCAACCAGCTTTTCCTGCTAATGCTTTCCGGTCGTAGCATTTCTAACTCAAAACAGTTTTTAACACAGCCAGCTCTATACAATCAATTCTTACGCTTACTCATCAGCCTTTTCTCTTGCCACGTCAAACTCCTGCTTTATCTGTGCAAGAAGCTCAGGATTAACAAGAACATCGCATATTGAATCAGCCATTATCTTTGCTGCGTATACTATAGCATTATGCGCGGCATCACTCTTTCCAGCTTTAAGGTAGGCTTCTGAATGCGGCTGTGCATCCTTGTCTGTGAATGCAATTCTTATACATGAGCCTGGAACTTCATATAACACATTGCCGAAATCTGTTGAGCCAGTCCTTTCGCGTGGTGGCGCAATCGATGGGGCATTCTCATATGCTGCATTTGCCATAAGCAGATCATTGACCTTATGGCACACAACCTTGCTCTTGAATGGAAGGTCTCTCTGAACCTCATATGTTGTTCCAGTCATAAGCGCAGCACCTTTTAAAATGTTGTAGAATCTCTACAACTTCATCAAGGTATTTCGTGCTGTATGAACGGAGTGTATATTCTGCAACAGTAGGTCCGGAACTACATTTGGAGGACACCTGCATTACGGATTGTGTAATGCATTCTTGTGTCATCTTTAACATGCTCTCTTAACATCTCAATTGCATGGAATGATAATAACGCTGCATCAAGTGCGCTGCGTCCTTCTTCAGGACTTATTGCAGCATGGCTTTTTACTCCGTGGAATGTTACCACGAAATTCTCGAGTGCCATACATTTTTCATCTACTGATGTATTAGGTGAGCCATGCGACATAAATGCAAGATCAAGCTCTTTCATATATCCTTTATCAAGCATAATTATCTTGCCGCCAAGAGTTTCTTCTGCCGGAGTTCCATACACAACAAGCCTGCATTGGTAATCCTGAAGGCAGTTCTTTACTGCGATTGCTGCCCTATTCCGGCAGGTCCTGAAGATGATGTCCACACGCATGTCCGATTTTTCAAGAGCATCATATTCAACAAGAATTCCAATCACCGGCCATCACTTCCATTATCCCATGTTGCCCTGAATGCTGTTTCAAGTCCTGTTCCACGCTCTACCACAAATCCTTCTTTCAAGATAACTGCACAGTATATCAGATGTCTCGTACTCTTCTCCGCTTATCTCCGCAAGGTCGAATATCTCATCTGCCATCTGGCATAAATCTTCTTTATAGCTGTCAATAACCGCCCCAAGCTGCTTCTTAATATCGTCTGACATAATATCTGCTCCTAATTAATTCTAATATCCAATCATTAATGCACCAAGCATAAACAGACATCCAAGTGCTGTCCATATAAGGAACAGAGGCATCATGAACTTAAGCCATTTACTGTATGGAATCTTTGATACAGCAAGATATCCCATAAGTGATGATGACATTGGAAGTACTGAGTTAGAGAATCCGTCTCCTAACTGGAACGCAAGTACTGATGTCTGTCTTGATATTCCTACAAGGTCTGAAACCGGCACCATAAGTGGCATTGTAACTGCTGCCTGACCTGTTCCTGACACGATTACGCAGTTAATAAGTGACTGACATAAGAACATACCAACAGCCTTAATTGAATCTGGCATAACATTTACAATATTAACAATTCCGTACACGATAGTATCAAGAATATTGGCATCACTTAAGATTACCTCAACTGTACGGGCAATTCCTATTATAAGACATCCTACGATAATGCCCTTTGCACCTTCTCCGAATTCCCTTGCAATTCTGCTAACCGTAACCGCTGATAAATCCACATATTACACCCATAAATATGAACAGACCTGACATTTCTTCAAAGTACCAGCCCTTCTTTGAAAGGCCATATATAAGTATTCCAAAGCCAAGTGCCATAACAATAAGAACTGCAATCTGTCTTACCGTAATTGTGTCTGTTGCATTGTCAAATGTGTACTCTCTTCAGGAATTCCATATATTACGCTTTTTTCAGGATGTGCTGCAACCTTTCTTGCATAGCAGATTATGTATGCACTTGTAGCAGCAAGAAGCACAACAAGAATAAATACTCTGTAAGCCATTCCTGAGAACAACTGCAATTCTGCTATATCCTGCGCAACTCCTACATTGAACGGATTAAGTAATCCGGCTGTGAATCCAACCGCTGCACCGAGTGCAATCATTGCTGTTCCTGTAACTTTATCAAGCCCTAAGAATAACGCAAGTGTTATTCCGATAGGAACGAATATCATAACCTCTGATGACATTCCCATTGTGAATCCGAATATAGAAAATAATGTCAAAAATACAGGAATTACAACATATTTGTGCTTAGAAAATGTCTTAGATAACTTCTTGCATAACGCTGTAAGTGCGCCTGTTGATGTAATTACCTGAAAAGCTCCGCCGATTATCAGCATAAATGTAATTGTTGACGCTGATTTCACAATTCCGGTATAGATTGCTGAAGGAATCTTTAACGGATTAAGCGGACTTGATGCTATTCTGTGATAACTTCCAGCTTCAACTAAAGTCTTGCCTGTTGCTGCATCTTTAAATCTTGTAAACTCGCCTGCCGGCACAATATATGTTGCCGCTGCAGCAATAAGAATAATTACCACAAGTATTACAAATGTATGTGGCGTTTTCCATTTTTTCTTTGCTTTTGTTTCCATGAAATTTTCTCCCATAACAAATTTATATTTTTATACATTTTAATATAAATCATACTAAAAATAAAATTGTATGTTTTTATCGAAAGTATAAATCTAATTTATAGTTTCGATTGATTGATACATTTTAATTATGTATAATTATTACATTATTATTGAAACATGCACTATTTTAGAAAGGGAATTCATATGATTACTGAAAAAGACATGCAATATGTTCTTACAATTGCTAATTACGGAAATCTTACCAAGGCCGCCAATGCTCTGTTCTTGTCGCAGCCGGCTTTGAGCATACATCTTAAACAGCTTGAAACTTCACTTGGCATACAGCTTTTTGAAAGAAAAGGTCGCCGCATGATTCTTACATATGCAGGCGAGGAATTCGTGAAATCTGCCAGAGATATTACTATGAAATGCTTTGAACTTGAGGACCGCATGATTGATATTGGCAAAAATGTGGCTGTTAAACTCCGCATTGGTTACATGGTACGTCAGGTTGAGTCTCTCTTTCCTTCTGTTATGACTGCATTTAACAGACTGTATCCACAGTCAGTTGTATATGCCATTGACGGACATCTCTCAGACCATGAAGAGCAGCTTCTTGTCGGTGACCTTGATATGTTCTTTGGATATAACAGCGTGAGCAACACCAGACTTTCCTATGAAACCATATATGAAGACTGTCTTGTTGCCATTCTTCCCAAAAGCCATCCTGCTGTATCTTTCGCAGAGTCTAAAGAATCATGCATCTATCCATGGCTTGATCTTGCACATGTACGAAAAGAAAGATTCATCCTGCAGCACAGCAACCAGAGTATAAGACAGCTTGAAGAAGACGCCCTTTTCTATGCTGATGTCCTGCCAGAGCTTACCTATAAGATAAGCAGTATTGACGCAGGAATCCGACTTGCTGAACAGGGATATGGAATTGCATTTACACTAAACAGTTATCTTACTTCAATGAAGCTTTCACCTGATTCAGTTGTATTACAGGTTGGCGACCCAGACATGCGTATACCATTCTCCGCCGCCTTCAGAAAAGAAGATGAAAACCGGAAAGAACTGAAAGAATGGATACGGCTGACTAAAGAGCTTGTTTCCAGACAATAGAATAACCGGCTGATACTGCATTTAGCTGTACCAGCCGGTATCTTAATATTATTCAATTATAATACTTCTACAAGCTCAATCCTGAAATTCAGTTCTTTTCCTGCCATCTCATGATTAGCGTCAAATGTAATCTCAGTATCAGTTAAAGCAGCAACCCTAGCTGGGAATGGCTGTCCATACATATTCTGAAGGTATACCTTATCATCAACTTTAAGTTCTTCTGCACCAGGAAGCTCGCTTATAGGCAATGTTATGAACGCTCTTGGATCAGCTTCTCCATACGCCTCCTCTGGCATAAGATGAACATCAATAACATCTCCGATATTCATTGTTGCAACAGCCTTGTCAAAGCCCTGAATCATCATTCCTGCTCCACAAGTAAATTCAAGTGGTTCACCTCTGTCGTAAGAAGAATCAAACTGTGTTCCATCATTAAGAGTTCCTTTATAATGAACCTTTACCTTCTTTCCCACATTAGGTCCTTCAAATGATGGTGTAAATGTACCACAGCCACCGCCGCAGCCGCCACAACCACTACCACAGTCTGATTCACCTTCATCACTTCCACAATGTCCGCAACATGACTCTTCATCTTCATGGCTTCCACAGTGTCCGCAGCCATGACCTTCTTCATGATCGTGATGATGGTCGCAATTAACTCCTGCTGATGTTAAATCGCCATTAAGATATGCCTCAACTGCTGCATCTGCTTCTCCATCTGCTCCTGAATATACATCAATTCCAGCTTCTGAAAGTGCTGTGACTGCACCGTTACCGATTCCGCCACATATAAGAACATCTACACCTTTATCCTTAAGAACAGCTGCCAATGCGCTATGACCAGCTCCATCAGTGCCAATTACCTCTGCACGGACAATATTCTTTCCTTCTGCCTCATAAATCTTAAAGCTCTCAGAATGTCCGAAATGCTGAAAAATCTGACCATTCTCGTATGTTACTGCTATTTTCATTAATAATCCTCCTGATTAATATTTATTCTCATACAACATATGAAAAATTATTTCAAAATCTTAAATAACTAAAATTCAATATCCACTGCTCCATTTGCATATTTCATATAATCAAAAAGCTTCGACGCCGTAAGAAGTTCAAGCGGATCTCTTTCAATATCATCTTCCTCAAATATCTTTGCGACTTCCTGTATTTCCGGATTAGAAAGAGAATTCATATATTGTCTCAGTTCAACTATCGGCATATTAAAAAGTTCATCTTTGCTCTTCATAAATAAAATCCTCCTTCAATATCTATTCAGTACGGCCTGTGTAAATTACCTTGCCGGTATTCCACAATTCTGCTGTTCTTCTTGCTGCATCAAGCCTGTCTTCATCATTTTTAAAACTAAATGGTGCAGACTGACATCCACAATCCATACACATTACATAATAAGAATGATCTTCTTCCTCTAATATAGAAGGTCCAAAACATCTTGGACAATCCTGTAAATCAATCATTTCATAAATTTCCATGCTACAACTCCTCATAATAATATTCTGATTATCTTTTAATTCTACATTCTATGTGATATAGAAATCAAGTGGAAATCATTATATATCTTACATATTTACACATATTTTATGTATTATACAATTTCAAAAGATTCATCAGATCATTAATTTCTTCAGTAATCTGCTTTCCGTTATCAGTATCCTTTACAAACACACGCTTCTTTTCCACATAAACAACCTGCGATTCAGACTCAATGTCCCTGTTACTGTTAATTGCCATATTAATACTCATAAACGGATGATGTTCTTTTATCTTCATTCCATGAGAATTATAAATAAGTGTATAACCGGCTATTCCTGTGGCAGCATGATATCCTTCGCAAAAACCGCCATCTATAACAATCAGTTTGCCATTAGCCCTTACCGGATGCTGTCCCTCCTTTGTCCTGACAGGAGTATGTCCATTTATAATATGTGCACTCTCATTGTAGAGATTAAACTCTCTTAAAATCATTTTACATATTCTTTCATTCTCATACAGGTCATAATACGGATTCTTGTCCTCTTTAATTGCATTCTTATAGTCAGCATTTCTATCCTTGTCCAGAAAAGTTCTTTCAAATGTTTTAATACACCTTCCGGTTACTGGTGATAATATATTACTCCATAAAAACCACATAAAATCAACTGCATCTGAATCTCTGGTTCTTGCCTGCCTTACCATTGATTCGCAATAATCAAGATACTCACGACCAGAATACGACTTGCAATCCACAACGATTCCATCAAATACCCCTTGTTCATCAAGTGGCACGCAACCGTGGAACAGAAGATTTCCATTATGAATCTTATAAATGCTGCCTTTTTCATATAGAAAATTGATATGCCTCTCAAGTGCCATACTGTTAATGAAATCTGCCCTGAATCTTCCCATTAGGAACATTTCTTCCATAGTAAGCTCATATGGATTATTCATATCTATGGTTGGAAATTCTGTAGTATTAAGGAAATATTCCTTATCACCAATTCTTACTGTTCCTTTATCCAGATTCATCTTATCCAACAGAAGTCTTCCTTCCATCCTGTATTCCGGGTGTCTCTTAATAAGCTGCCCTTCAAGCTTGAATAAAATCACAGAAATAGCTTTATAGACTGCATCATCAACATTTTTATCTGAATATGTATTAACTGCAAACTGTAGAAGGAACCTGAGGCTTATTCCATAACCATTCTCAAGAATCGACATAGTTTTGTACTTAATATTATTTCTGACTACAAGTGCCATACACACCGGATTGCCACAAAAAGCTCCCATCCACAATATATCATGATTTCCCCACTGGATATCAACACTGTGATGTTCCATCAGTAGATCTAATATCTTATCTGCATGTGATCCTCTGTCATATATGTCACCCAGTATATGAAGATGATCCACGGCAAGTCTTTTAATCAAGTCGGTAAGTGCAACAAGAAATTCATCACCATTATGAAGACTCAGAATTGTTTCCATAATCTGCCTGTGGTACACACTCCTATTGTCATCTTCATCTTTCTGCGCATGAATAAGCTCATCAATGATATATGCAAAATCCACAGGCATTGCTTTTCGCACCTTAGATCTTGTGTACTTAGAAGACAGAAGCTTTGCAATCTGAATCAGCTGGTTAAGTACATTTCTGTACCATTCATCATTCACCTTATTCTCATCCATAAGAATAGAAAGCTTCTCTCTTGGATAATATATCAGAGTGCACAGCTCCTGCTGCTCATATACAGTAAGTTCATCTCCATACAACATCGCTACCTTCTCTCTAATTACTCCCGAACAATTATTAATTATATGGTAAAATGCATCATATTCCCCATGAAGGTCACTCATAAAATGCTCTGTTCCCTTTGGCAGATTCATAATTGCATTCAGGTTAATAAGTTCGCGGTAAACTGACTGTTTTGTGGGATATTTCTCCTTTAAAAGCTTCAGATATTTGTCATATTCCTTCATGGGTTCTCCTTTTATCGTGTATTTGCGGTTTAAATTTCAGCTTTCAAACTTTTGATTTCATACGATTATTATAGGAGATTCATGTATAAAACACAATAATAACTAAGTCCGAGACAATGTCCCATATTTTGAAGCAGATGTTTTATCAGTATTTTCACGAAAACTCGTACAAATCTTTCCTCTTCGGAGTAAGGTCACTTTCAAATTCTTTTCATCAGGTAATTCACATATGCACTTATATAACATTCTATTCTGCAGATTTATCGCTAACCCCGTTCAATTAACGAAGGCAGTACAAAACTGGCTGTTGTTACAGCATGCAATAAAATTTCACGATAGAATTTCATGTAAGTGCAACCTTAAATTAAGTAATATTCATATAAAATTTCTATTAATCCACCATCATTAATCATAAATTAATTTAACCTATTCATTATTATTTAAAGCTTTTTATCATATTTTTCTTTTAATGTTTTTGCTAT